>ENA-OYXD01001341-OYXD01001341.1-human-gut-metagenome-genome-assembly--contig:-NODE-1341-length-11491-cov-7.124082_pt1 | contig 11491 bp, 8 predicted proteins | sample MGYA00244818_ERZ653412 | MGnify/ENA primary metagenome ERZ653412 (study PRJEB26926, sample SAMN06165146) | human gut metagenome | biome: ENVO:00009003; feature: ENVO:2100002; material: ENVO:00002003...
TTTCTTCTCTTTCTTGCCGAGCAACCTGCCGTTTTTGTCGTAGGTGTATCTTTCCCCGTAGCCGTTGGCGTCCTTACTGTACTGCACGGTCTTTTCGTCGTCGGTTGAGGAGCGAATCAGAATATTGGACTCTATTTTATTGTTGTTAGGGGTGTTAAGCGTCTCGTAGCCTATTGAACCAAGATACGCCATTACAAGCCTAAACCGAATCGCAGAAAGAATATTCGGTTCGGGCTTTTTTCTTGCTCATCGCAGATACATCTCTATTGTAACAATTACAATTTTGGGTCTTTTATTCTGAATTTCGCTTACGATTTTACTCTTGCCGACATATAACAAAAAGCCCTGACTTTCGTCAGGACTCTTGTTTGTGGGATTATTGTAATAGATTTCTATCTTGTCGTCATAGAGGACGATTTCTTTGACAAGCAGATTGATCAACATTTTAGGCTCGGCTTTTAATGCCTGTTCGTAAAAGCACCGTATTTCGCTTTCGGTCATCTTTACGGTGCGCTTGCTTCGTTCCACGAGTATTTGCCTTTCTAATTCTTCCTGCCGTTTTTCAAGCTCTTGTAGGCGGTTGTTTGTAGTGTTGGATATAATTCCGTTTTCTATGGCATTGACAAGGTTTGCAAGCGATCTTTCCACGCCGTGCTTTTCGTTTAGCAGCATTGTCAGAGCGGAGCTGACCGTTTCTTCCGTGTTCTGTAATTGCACAAGTTTGTTTACGATTTTATCCATCATATCGGGAGAACTCAATTGACCGACAATCGCATTTATGACGCATTCTTCGAGTTCTTCTTTTCGGATTTGCATCTTTTGACAACCGTTAAAATGTTTTTTGCCTGTGCATTTATAATATCGTTTAGTTTCTCCGTTTCTTGCCGTTCCGCATTCTCCGATCATCGATTTTCCGCAATAGCCGCACTTAATCTTTCTTCGGAGCAAATACGGCACTTCGATACTGTTCTTTCCGTACTTGTTCTTTTCAAGTTTCGCTTTGACCGATTCGAATAAATCCGTGTCTATCATTTTGGGATACATATTCTTGAGAACGTCTTCACCGATGCGATAGATTCCGGTATATTTTTCGTTTCGCAAAATTCCGTACACGGTATTCATTGCAAACGGTTTCCCTTTACAGAGAAGTCCTTTTTTGTTGAGCCCGTCAATGATTTCTCGCACGCAAACGCCGACGGAATACTGACTGAAAATATATCTCACCGTTTCGACGCAGGATTCGTCTGCTACAATTTTACGGTCGATTACTTTGTATCCGTAAGGAAGCCATCCGCCTTGATATAATCCTTTCAGTCTCGTTTCTCTCATGCCTCGTTTTACTTTTTGGGCAAGTTCGGCGGAGAAGTACTGGTTCATTCCTTCGAGCAAACTTTCAAGAATAATTCCTTCCGGAGTGTCGGGGATGTTTTCCATTGCGGACAACACTTTAACGCCGTTATCACGCAAAGTCTTTTTATGTATTGCGGCTTCGTATTTGTTTCTTGAAAATCTGTCAAGCTTGTAAACAAGTACGAAATTCCATTCCCTGCGGTTGCTGTCTTTTATCATTCTCTGAAAATCGGGTCGATTGTCGTTTGTACCCGTCATGGCACGGTCGATATAAGTGCCGAGTATCAGAATGTTATTTTTTTGAGCGTACTCCTCGCACACTCTGAGCTGTCCTTCGATGGACTGCTCGGATTGATTATCCGAACTGTATCGGGCATATATAACTGCTGTTTTCACTTGGGTTTACCTCCTTATTGTTTTTGATTTGTCTTTCGACGGGAGCGACCTAAACGGAAAAGGGTTGATAGCTTTTTTGTTTTGTGTATTTTTGTTTGCCGTCAGGGGTTGCGGAGCAATTCACTTTACCCTTGACGGCAAAACCTTTTTCGTTTAAGCTCCTACGGAAGAAAGACAATCGTTAATTGCACTTCGGCATTTGCTTAATTACTTCCGAGCTTACTTTGCCTACAAGACACCCTTCGTCCCAACAGTTGAAGTCGTCCGAAAGCAACAGCTTTTTATCTTCCTGTCCTATGGTACAGAGAACGTCTTCGTCCATGATGTCCGATCTGAAATACGTCGGTATGTTCCTCGAATAGATCAGCTTTTCGCCGCTCTTTTCTATGTACTTCATCAGGTATCTTGCCGAGTCCGTTATTTCTCGTCTGACATTCAATTCGTTGAAGTCGTTCCGCCCGAATTTGTCGTTAAAGTATGTGTTTTGCATAATCATCTGCCGTTTTCGGGAACCGAAACTGTAATCTTTCTTTACTTCGAGTTCTCCCGGCATACCGTTTTCGGGGATATAGAATATACCGTGAAAGTGCAGTCTGTTCCTTTCTCCGCCACGTTCCCATACACCGATATACCGCCAGCCTTTTCGGTGAACCATTCGTTTCAATACTTCGCTTAGTCCTTTTCTGAAACTTTCTTCCGTATGCTTTTCATTAGAATACGTAAAAGTGCAAAACCAGTTCCATTCGTTAAGGTTTATCTTTCTTGCAAGCCTTGTCTTTCGGACGATCTTATTTCGTTGTAACCGTTCTATGTTCCTCTCAATAAACTCTCTTGTCTGTTCTTCCGTCTTGAAATTCTGTTTCAGTTCTTCCGTTAATATCTCTATCTTTTCGGCTTTTCTTTTGCCGTTGTTTTCTCTGTAAATCTTCTCAAATCTTTCCTTGGGAGTGAGAATTTCCGTAGCCGTTTTTTCGGTCTTATTCTTTGCTGTCTGCAATTCTTTAGCCGTGCAGACTGTCTTTATCGGGTTTTTCTTTTTCTTAATTAAATTGTCGGTTTGAGGGATTGCTATGTAGTGGCTTCCGTCGTTGTATACTTTTGCACTTCTGTACGGCATAGCTACCTCCTTTGAACGGATACTTCCGCTCGCTGCTGTTTGGAAAGAGAAGATAGTCGGCTTAAAAGCGTTGCAAAGAACGTATTCCGTTCGCTTCCGCTCATCGCCTCGATATCTGGCTTTCCGACGTTTACTACCTTGATCGTTTCTTTGTTCAATAGGCGTTACCTCCTTGTTTGTTTTTTCTTTTATATCCCGTAAACTCGCAAGCTTTTTGCGACTTCACGAGATTTTCTTATAAAATTATCCCCACTTATAAGGGAATTGGAATGACGGAAATGGACCCCCTCAATGAATGTTCTCTACTTAGTAGCCACGAAAATGCCGGAAATGGACCCCCTCAATTAGAAGCCATGGAAACGGCTGAAATTAACCTCCTGAATAAAATGTTCCTACTTAGAAGCCACGAAAAAAGTAAAAGTCCACGGTCCGGGCAAAAAAATAAGGCAACCTTTTTCGGATTGCCTTGGAAATTCGTTATTTGGTTGTGCGTTACAGCGTTTCCGCTATTGCAAGATATTTCATTTGTGCGCTCTTTCTTCTGCGCCATATAGTAGAAAGGTTTAATGCAAACAGTTTTGCCTGTTCGGTAAAGCCTATTCCTGCCATATAGCACTCGATCGTTTCTTTTTCGCCTTTGTTCAGATTGAGTTTTTCCATTATTTCGTCGTACTTGGTGTAATCCGTTTCTTGTTCCTGCTCAAAGTTTGCAAAAGGTTCTTGGTTTCTGTGCAAATCTTCGGTACTATCCGTATATCTTTTGATTTTCCATTCCTCATACAGCTTATGACAAAGTATTTTACTGCACATTCTTCTGATGGTATACGTCTTTCCGCTTTTCGGGTCGATACAGGTGTCAAATACCGATTTTCCCATATATCCGCATAGGAATAACGCCGCTTCCTGTGCAAGGTCGTAACTGTCCGTAAAGGTATAGCCTTCTAAATTCTTGTAATCGATATCCCTTGCAAGATTGGCATACATTCGGTGCAGCATTTTGTGTTCACACATAAACTTCAATGCGCTGAGTGCAAGCAATTCTCCCATACGCATCACATTGTCCGGTGAAATCTTCTCGTCTAATATTTCGTAACCTTTTCTTACCTTTTCCATTATCTTTTACCTCCGAAATTTGATTGCCTTTCGGCAGGCAAAAGGGAGCATATGACGGTAAAAGGAAAACATCTTTAATGTCTATTCGGGAAACGTCAACGGGCAAAAGAAAAATCCTTGCATTGCTGTCTTTTAATTTAGACTTTTACGCAAGGATTTTACGACCGTTTACTTTCCCGAGGAGTATGCAAAAATATGCCCACGAAAGGCCATGTTCGGAGAACAACAAGCACAATACAGTATGACATATACAAAAAGTCTGTATTAAGGAAAACCACGAGAGAGCGAAAAAGCGGAAGATTTCGCAAGCGGTTCAGCGCGAAACTCCGCTTCGCTCTCGTTTTCCGTTCAGCCTTTTAGTTTGTGTTACGGCGTGTGCTTGTCTGGCGGAGCGAAGCGACGCCACTTGTCTATGACAAGCACACGCCACAGTGCCAAATTAAAAATTGATGATAAAATTATTTGGCATTTGCAAAGATTTTTTTGCTTTCTGAGCTGACATATGATATAATTAAAGCGATTAATATTGATAGGAGTATAAGAATGGCTATCAGCTACAAAAAATTGTGGAAGCTTCTCATTGACAAGGATATGAAAAAAGAAGATTTGCGAATCAAAGCGGGAATTTCTACAAATACAATGGCTAAGCTCGGCAAGAACGAAAACGTAAATACGGATATACTCGTAAAAATCTGCTCCGCGCTCGATTGCGATATCGCAGATATTATGGAAATTACGGAGGAAAAGTAATGCCGAACGAACTTCAATTTGTTTTATACAGCATTGATCAAGAGGATATAAAGGTCAAAGTTGCTATCAAGGATGAAACCATTTGGGTTACGCAACGCGGAATGGCAGAATTGTTTGATGTCAATGTTTCTGCCGTTTCAAAACATTTAGCCAATATTTACGCAGAAGGAGAATTAAGTCAGGCGGCAACTGTTTCCAAAATGGAAATAGTTCAAACAGAAGGAACAAGACAAGTAACGCGGTCAATAGATTTTTATAATCTCGACGCTGTTATCTCTGTCGGCTATAGAGTAAATTCTTACCGTGCAACGCAGTTCCGCATTTGGGCAACAAGCGTTTTGAAAGAGTTCATCAAAAAGGGCTTTGTTCTGGATGACGAACGGCTCAAGCAAGGTGAGACTGTTTTCGGCAAAGACTATTTCCGCGAGCTTTTAGAAAGAGTTCGCTCCATCCGTGCAAGCGAGCGTAGAATATGGCAGCAGATAACGGATGTTTTTGCCGAGTGTAGCATTGACTACGACAAAAATTCTCCGGTTACGCAGGAATTTTATGCAACGGTGCAAAACAAGTTCCACTATGCGATCACGGGACAAACAGCGGCGGAAATCGTATATTCCAAAGCAGATAGTTCGAAGGAACATATGGGACTTACGACGTGGAAGAATTCCCCGGACGGTAGAATATTAAAGTCTGACGTCACGATTGCGAAAAACTATCTCGACGAAAAACAGATACGCAGACTGGAAAGGACGGTTTCGGGATTCTTTGATTACGTTGAAGACCTTATAGAGGACAATCATACCTTTACGATGCAACAATTTGCCGAGTCTATTAATGCATTTTTGGAATTTAGGCAATATAAAATTTTGCAGGGCAAAGGCACCGTTTCAAAGCTCGATGCCGAACGCAAAGCGACAAGCGAGTATGATGTTTTCAATAAAACGCAACAAATAACTTCCGATTTCGATAAAGAAATCAAAAAATTCTTAAACGAAAAATCCGATAAATAAAAAGTTTAAGGTATATGGGAAATATGGAAAGAACCGAAGTCGATATAAAAGAAAATTCAGTAATGGAGTTGGATTCTGAACTTCTTACTATTCTTTTGCAAGATAAAAATTCCGGGAAAAATATAATTTGGGCTACAGAAGATTATTCTGAATATGGATATGGGTTTGGAAAAACAGATGAAATTTATGTTCGTTCCATTACAGGGGCGAATGGGAACATAATACGACCGAGAACTGAGAAAACAAAAAAAGAGCAGCAAACACGTATTAAAGATAAAGCTGAAGTTTTTACACCGTCTTGGGTTTGCAACAAACAAAACAATCTTGTCGATAATGCTTGGTTCGGACGTGAAAATATTTTTAATACTGAACATGAAAAGACTTGGATAACCACTAAAGGAAAAATTGAATTCCCCTCTACGGATGGGAAAGGTTGGGAAGATTACATTGCTGCGAATCGTTTGGAAATTTCTTGTGGCGAAGGTCCCTATTTGGCAAGCAGATATGATACCGTTACCGGAAAAGCGATTGCCCTAAAGAATAGGATCGGTTTGCTTGACCGAAAGTTGCGTGTCGTATCGGAAAACGTATCAATCGAAGCCGAATGGTACAAGTGGGCAAAAAAAGCTATACAGAGTATTTACGGATATGATTGGCAAGGCGATAATGTTTTGCTGACGAGAGAAAACTTGCTATACACTTTTATTGATTATTATGTGGCTAAGTTCGATGTTTATCCTATAAAGGAATACCTGAGAGAAATCGCCGAGATTTTATCGTGGAATATATGGCAGATGGACGGGTTAAAATTTGTCATACCTAACAGTTGCCATAATGAAACAATAGTCGAATATTTTTTGTGGGGCGAAGAAACCCATGAGGAATATTGCGAGGGGTGTAGAAAGAATAATCGAAATAAGCATAACGGAATTTACTGTTATATAATGGACTGGGAAAAAAACAAGCGAGTTAAGTTTGTCAACCTTATCGGGGGAAGAAGAAAATGAATTCATTTGAAAAAACATTTGAGTACAAACTAATTTACGTTTTTCGCATCAACGATCAAGCTCATGAGGGTTTATTGAAAATCGGCGAAGCTACATGCAATACAGACAAAAATCCAGACGAGATTTTGCCTAATTGCAATATGCTTAATGTGGCTGCAAAAAAACGTATTAACCAATACACCACGACCGCCGGTATTTCCTACGAGTTGTTATATACCGAACTTGCAAGACACTATGTAACAAAAAACGGACAAAGAAAGTTAGAAGCGTTTAGCGACCACGATGTACATAAAGTTTTAGAGCGCACCGGTATAAAGCGTCATTATTTTGATACTCAAAACAAGGCAAATGAATGGTTTAAAGTTGATTTAGAAACAGCGAAAAAAGCTATAAACGCCGTTAAAGAAGGACGTTCTTCTCTGTTGTCGTCTGAGGTAAGCGAAGGAAAAAGCCCGATAATTTTCCGCCCCGAACAGGCTGATGCAATTCGTAAAACTATAAAGCAGTTTAAGACGGGAAATCAAATGTTATGGAACGCGAAAATGCGTTTCGGCAAAACGCTTACCGCTCTGCAAGTAGCGAAAGAGTGTGAATTTGAGCATATTTTGATATTGACGCACCGTCCTGTTGTCAGCGTCGGTTGGTATGAGGATTTCGAAAAGATTTTCTATGATACCGACTACGTTTTTGGCTCGAAAACAAAAGGCGAAGATATAAACAATCTTATAGATACGGATAAGAAATTCGTTTATTTTGCTTCTATGCAGGATTTGAGAGGTTCTGATGCCGTCGGTGGAAAATTTGACAAAAACGATGAGATTTTCTTAACCAAATGGGATTTTGTGGTGATTGACGAAGCTCACGAAGGAACCCTGACTAAACTTGGACAAGCCGTTATTGATACAATAAATGAATTCAGCGATAGTCCGAAAATTTTGCGTCTTTCAGGTACTCCGTTTAATTTGCTTGATAAATTCAAAGAGGAAGAAATCTATACTTGGGACTATGTAATGGAGCAACGGGAAAAGGCTGATTGGTATAATAAGCACTTCGGAGACCCTAACCCCTATGCAGCGCTTCCTGAGCTTCAAATTTTTACATATAATTTAGACAAGCTTATTCCGGGATTTATTGATGTTGAAGACGGAGCGTTTAATTTCCGCGAATTTTTCCGTACTTGGACGGGCAATGTGCAAAAAGATTTTAAACCTATGCCCGATGGTGTCAAAGTCGGTGAATTTGTACACAAGGAGAGCGTAAAAAGGTTTTTGGATCTCTTGTGTCGAGCTGATTCGAAAAGTAATTATCCGTTCTCAACACAGAAATATCGTGAATATTTCCGTCACTCTCTTTGGATGGTTCCGGGAGTGAAAGAAGCAAGAGCGCTTAGCGCTTTGCTCAAAGAACATTCCGTATTCGGTTCTGGTGCGTTTAATATCGTCAATGTCGCAGGCAGCGGTGATGAGGAAATCGACTCAAAAGACGCGCTCGATGCCGTGCGACGCGCATTTGGGGATAATCCCGATGAAACATATTCCATCACCCTCTCCTGCGGAAGATTGACGACCGGCGTCACGGTGCCCGAATGGACTGCTGTGTTTATGCTTGCAGGGACATTCTCAACGTCGGCGTCGAGCTACTTACAAACAATATTCAGGGTGCAATCTCCCGCAAATATCAACGGCAAGGTCAAAGAGCGCTGCTGCGTCTTTGATTTTGCCCCGGACAGAACGCTAAAGATGGTCGCGGAGGCAGGCAGACTCTCAACAAAGACAGGCAAAACCGATAATGACCGTAAAATAATGGGAGAGTTTTTGAATTTCTGCCCCGTGATTTCGGTGGACGGTTCAAGCATGCAGCCCTATAACGTGGACAGGCTCTTGCAACAATTAAAGAAAGCATATACCGACCGCGTCGTTCGCAACGGATTTGACGACAGGCATATCTACAATGACAATTTGTTGAAGCTGGACGACATCGAACTTGCGGATTTTGAAGCATTGAAGAAGATCGTCGGCGCAAGCAAACAAACGGAGAAAGTCAAGGGGATCGACGTCAACAATCAGGGATTTACCGACGAAGAATACGCCGAAATCGGGCGTATAGAGGCAAAGCCTAAAAAGGACCGTACCCCCGAAGAGATCGCTCTTTTGGAAGAGAAGAAGAAAAAGAGGGACAATGCTCAAAAAGCAATGTCCATCCTTCGCGGAGTGTCCATAAGGATACCGCTGCTTATTTACGGTGCCGAAGTCCCCGTGAACAAAGAGATCACGGTCGATAATTTCGTGGACCTGATCGACGACTCTTCTTGGAATGAGTTTATGCCTACCGGCGTGACCAAAGTGACTTACAAGAAGTTTTCAAAATACTACGAACAAGATGTGTTTGTCGCGGCAGGCAGACAGATAAGAAATATGGCTTTGGCGGCAGACGAATTGTCGCCCGATGAACGAGTGAAAAAGATCGCCGCTCAATTCGCCATGTTCAAAAACCCCGACAAGGAAACCGTGCTTACGCCGTGGCGTGTCGTCAATATGCACATGAGTGATTGCCTCGGCGGATATTGCTTCTACAACAAAGATTTCACGGATACGATCGAGGAGCCGCGTTTTGTAGACCGCGGCAAAGTCACCGAGGAAACGGTCGCCAACACCGAAGCGCAGATATTGGAGATCAATTCAAAAACGGGCTTGTATCCTCTCTACGTGACTTACAGTATTTATCGCAAGCGGTGCGCAGAAGTCAAGCCCGAAGAACTGACCATCGAAAAGCAATACGAGCTGTGGCAAAAAACCGTCGAGGACAACATTTTCGTCATTTGCAAAACGCCTATGGCGAAGGCTATCACTCGCCGCACTCTGCTCGGCTATCGCAATGGTAAACTCAACGCGCATGCGTTTGACGACATAATCATGCAACTTAAAGAAAAACCCGAACAATTCAGAGAAAAAGTTCTGAGAGGCAGCTTTTGGAATAAGGAGAATAAGGAAATGAAATTTGACGCAGTTGTCGGCAATCCGCCTTATCAAATAATGGATGGGGGAAATAAAGCCAGTGCTATTCCAATCTATAATAATTTTGTGGATATGGCAAAAAAAGTAAAACCTCAATATCTTTCAATGATTATCCCGGCGAAATGGTTTAATGGCGGCAGGGGTTTAGATTTGTTTAGAGAGCATATGCTAAACGATTCCTCCATGCAAATCCTTGTTGATTTCGCAGATTCTCAAGTTTGCTTTCCTGGTGTCGATATAGCAGGAGGTATATGCTACTTTTTATGGAATAAAAATCATTCGGGGAAATGTATAGTAAAATCCTATAATAATGGCAGTTTCGATGAAGACATCAGATCTTTGAATGAATATGAAACATTTATTAGGACGCCCAGGGCGATACCCATAATAAATAAAATTCAAAGCACTTTGTCAATCAAATATTTTGATTTTTGTGTCAGTGCACAACGACCTTTTGGCTTGAGAACATATGTAAAACCTCAAGGCTTTGGCGATTTGGTTTTACGTTATAATGGAGGGAAGGGCCTTTATCAAAATGATAGCACCATTATTAACCAAGATTGGATTCCAAAATGGAAAGTTATTATGTCATATTTAACGTATGACCATGCAGGCAGAGCTGACAAAGATGGCAAAAAAAGAATTTTTTCTACTATGGAAATATTATGCCCTAATGAAATTTGCACTGAAACGTATCTGGTGATCTATACTTCGGAAAATGAAGTTGAAGTTAAACATGTTCTGTCATATATGAAAACTAAATTTGTTAGATTTATGGTTTCATTAGTGACAGCAACGCAACATATTTCTAAAGCAAGCTTTAGATTTGTTCCTCTTCAAGACTTTACCGAAAATTCGGATATCGATTGGAGCAAATCAGTCGCGGAAATTGATCGGCAACTGTACAAGAAGTACAATCTCTCCGATGAAGAAATCATCTTCATCGAGTCTATGATAAAACCCATGGAGTGATGATGAAAGAGATCCTGATCAGCATATTAGTTTCGTTGGTAGCATCTTTTATTTGGTGGCTATTGGGACAAGCATATGCATTTGACTCAAGAAAGAAAATTAACACGCAACTGATGCTGTTGCGAAACGATAATTATTCATATCAAAAATTTTTGGAACAAAGAGATTATGACTTAGCATTAAATCAGTGTCAGAGAATATTGGGTGAAGTTGGTGAAATAAACAATTTGATAAAGCCTCTAACCTATTTCCCCAGAAAACGTAAACTTGTAAATACTATTTTGAATAGTATTTATTGGAAAATTTCCTATTTTCAAAGATATTATGAGGGATACGAAAAGGAGACAGAAAAAAAGGTATGTTGTGAAAAGGCAGCTCGTCATTTATATGTAGTTGGATATAAACCTAGCGATGATCATCGCTATCCCGATTATCATAATTTTCAATCTGCTTCTGAAGTTGCAATTGAATTATTAGCTGAATTGAATCAACGATGCGTCTCGTGTCGTAAAATTCTTGCAACAGCAATATGCTTTAATGGGACACCAGAGAATATAGAAGTAAGAAAAAAATATTTATTGGATATGGTTTGTGTGGAATCTTTTAAGGATTCCTATTCTAAAGATATTGCTGTGCTCTTTCAGCCCTCTCGAGATGTTTTCAGTAAACACAAGTACCAAAAGCTTATATATTCTCTTAATTAAACAAAAAATAAATAGTATAAGGTTGGTTACTGTCTCTTATACACATCTGACGCTGCCG
>ENA-OYXD01001348-OYXD01001348.1-human-gut-metagenome-genome-assembly--contig:-NODE-1348-length-11467-cov-6.209078_pt1 | contig 11467 bp, 7 predicted proteins | sample MGYA00244818_ERZ653412 | MGnify/ENA primary metagenome ERZ653412 (study PRJEB26926, sample SAMN06165146) | human gut metagenome | biome: ENVO:00009003; feature: ENVO:2100002; material: ENVO:00002003...
CAAAAGGAAGGCCCCCGCGGCGAGCGGTGCTAACTATGCCTTTGCAAAAGGCCCCGCGACGCCGACAGGCGACTGCAAACTGGCCTCCGCCGGGCAGGCAAGATGAGATGGGGCCTACCCACATAAAAAGGCCCGGAGAGAAGCTCGCCGCTTCCCTCCGGTAAAAAGGCTTATTCTGCTTTGGCGGTGCTGCTGGTGCCGTCCTCTCCGTGCAGGATGCGGTCCAGCTCCTCCCGGCGGGCCCGGCGGTAATCGTAGTACTGCTGCAGCTTTTCCCGCAGCGGGATCTCGGTATGCAGGGCCAGGAAAAAGTGCTGGCGGCCGTTTTCCCGGCCGGCCTTAAAGTAGGCCTTCAGCTCCTCATAGCGGACCACCACATTCTTCTCGCGGGCAAAGGTCCTTATCTTGACCATGAGGTGGGTGGAATAGACGAAATCGATGGCGAAAACGCCGAAAAACACGCCGATGACAAAGGAAAACGCCAAATTGCGGGAAAGCCAATCCAGTGCCCGCAAAATGAAAGGATCCACAAAGAAATAATAGGCCGCGCCCATCACTGCCCAAATGGCGGAAAACAGGGGGCAAATAAGACCATTCACATTGCCCCAGCGGCGGCTGTAATCCCACAGACGGGCATTCATCACCTTCAGCAGCAGGATGCCGGCAATGTACTCGATGGCGGTCATGGCGGCGGCCATCAGCACCAGCATGGCAATGTGGTTCCACACGGGGTTGGCGATCTGGCGGCTTTCCGAAAGGCGGGAAACCAGGTACAGGATGCAAAGCCCGGTGCCGTACAGCGGCACATACGGCCCCACCATAAAGCCGGGGTTGATCCACTTGCGCTCGGGATTATTGCCGGAAATAAAGCGCCGGAAGAAAAGCTCCAGCACCCAGCCCAGTGAAGAACCGATATAGAACAAAAAAGCCAGCTTCAAGAAGGTATTCATAAGGCCCTCCGGTCACGGTTTTTGGCGGCCATGCCGCGCTGGGGAAAATTATATCACATCTTCGGCCGGGGTTCAACTCACACATGGGATAGAATGGGGGCAGCGGCAGGTTTTGAACCTACTGCTGCCCCCGGAGAGGTAAGTGAGGATGGCTGTTTAGAAGCGGCGGGTGCCTGCATACAGGCACAGAGCCGCAAGCGCCAGCAGAGCCAAGCCGGGCAGCGGCTGGCCCACATGGGCCGCGCCGGTATTGGGGTTGCTGGCGGGGGTGCTTTCACCGGACTGGGAAGGAACGATGATCACCACACCGCTGCCGCTTTCGGTCCACAGGATGATGGAGCCGCGGATCACTTCAAAGTGCTCATCGTCATTCGGACGGAAGATCCACTCGTAGGCTGTCCCTTTTTCGACTTTCACGCTTTCTGGGTCACCATCAACTGCCCACATTACATTACCAGGCGCAGAGAATGCATTATTATTGGCATTGAGGTGGGCATCGGCCAGGGTCTTGCCGCTGGAGGTGATGGGGGTGTAATTGGGGATGCCAGTGGGGGTAATTTTGGTGAGGGTGATGACAACTGTGCCCTCGGCATACTCGTAGTTATTCTTATAGTTACCTCCGTGTGCAAAAGCCTTGTACTTTATAGTGATTTTCTTTTCGGGAGCTGTATTTTCGCCCATTGTATAAGTTATAGAGCCACTGTTAACATCTATTTGCCAACCATTTAATGTTAGCCCATCCGCGGACTCATAACTATCACCTTGGAACTCCATCGTACCGCCATTCGGGAAAGCTTCATTGAGCTTACCTATTACCTGATCGTAAATCTCAATGGTCTTACTGGCGGTGTCATTGTAGACCTGGTTTACATTGATGGTGCCCAGCTGGGGGCCATCCGCCTTGGCAATGGTCACTTTGACTTCCTCGCTGGTGAGGGAGTAGGTGCCAACGGTGGCTGTGCAGCAGTAATCGTAGTCCCCCGCGTTCAGGCCGGTTTCCACTGTATAGGTTTGGGCGGTAGCATTATCAATCTCGGTTTTCTTGCTGCCGTTTACCTTGTACCACTGGTAGGTCACACCGGTCACATTGTCCGGGGTAATGGCCGGGGTAATGGCCGCGGTAAGAACAGGAGCCTGTTCGGCGGTGTAGCCGTATTTGGCGTTGTTATGGTCTTTTACGGACGCAGTAACACTTTTGATGGGGGCTTCCTTAACAGTATCACCATCAAATACATAGCCGGGGCCCAACAGGGTGTTCTTATCAGTGACTCCGGTAATTTCGCCGTAGGTGCCGCCGGAGAGTTCTACTTTGGCGTTGGCGGATATCTTCAGAGTGGTGACGGTCAGATTTCCCTCGATCTTCACTGTGCCGCCAGTGACATTGATAGTGCTAACAGTGGAAGATTTGCTATCAAGTGTGTTAGTGATAGTCAGTGTGCCGCCATTTACCTTAATGCTACCGGTCAAGTTATTGCCTGCAAGGTTGAGTGTCGCAAGGGAACCTTCAAAGCTCACAGCATCAGCAATGTCTTTCATAGAGAAAAGTTTCGTTTCGGTGCTGCTATTTTCGCTTTTCACATAGTCAAAAGCAGCTTGCAAAGTGGTGGCGCAGCTACTACGGGACGAGTCATAAAAGGAAACAGCCAACTCTGCACTACAAAAGTCACATTTTCCATCTTTAGCGTTATTGTTTGAACCATTATCACAGTGCTGGCTGCTGCTGCTTGTATCAACATAACCGCAATTGTCACATTTACGGCTGTGGTTTATGCCATTGGCATTAGGTGCCCACAGGTTTTCATCGTAGGTGTGTGCGCCATCGGCACATTCCGTCGCCAGTGCTACAACAGACAGCATGGTGACACACAGCACGGCGGCCAGCAAAATACTACTTACTCGTTTCTTCATACGCTCCTCCAGAATTACAGTTTTTTTATTCTACCAGCCACAGGCGGCGGGCGGCGGTTTTGGCCTCGCTGCGGCGGCTGACATTCAACTTGGTGAGGATATGGCTGACATGGGTTTTTACCGTGGGCAGCTTGATATCCAAAATGCGGCCGATCTCGGCATTGCTTTTATCGGCGCACATCAGGCGCAGCACCTGCAGCTCGGTGGCGGTCATTTCCTCGCCGGGGGGCAGGGGCGGCACCAGGAAGTAGGGATACCGGGCGGCCTGCACCCGGGCAAAGGCCACCACCTGCCGGTACCAGCTCTCTTCCTCCGGGCTGGGCAGGGCCTGCAGCAGGGGCAGCAGGGCGGCGCCGCAGCAGCTTACCGGACGGATGAACCCCAACCCGGCGGCAATGCGCAGGGCATCGGTAAGGCTTTGCTGCCAGGCTTCGTCCTTTAGCCGGTACTGGGCCACGGCCCGCAAAAGCAGCAGGGTGGTGTGATCCATCTTCCGCTGGCAGGCGATGCAGTAGGGTTCCAGCGGAGCCAGGGTAAGCAGGGCGGCCTGCGGCCGGCCCTGAGCAAGCTCCGCCATAGCCTGAGTAAAGTACTGGTAGCGCTTCATGATATTGATGCTGAGGGGGTCGCGCGGGGCCTTTTCCCGGTACCAGCTATCTACGGCATCGGTATCGCCAGTCCGCAGGTCAACGCGGCACAGCATGGCATCGATATTGGGCAAAAATCGGCTTTGGCCGCCTTCCGCGAAGCGCTGCCGCAGGCTTTCCAGCGTCCTGCGGGCATCCTGGGAGTGGCCGGCCGCCAACTGGCTGCGGGCCAGCAGGCCCACCGCGGCGAATTCAATATCCGGGGTGCCGTCCCGCTGGATCTCCCCCAATCGGGGCATCAGGGCCAGCATACGGGCGGTGATGTCCTCGCCTTTTTCAAACTTGCTTTCGGCAATGGCGCAATCCGGCAGACCCACGCCATCCCGGCCCAAAATGGCCTCCACCGGGACACGGATGGTCTGATAAAGCAGGTCATCCCGGCGGCTCCATTCGCTGAAGTCCTTGCCGCCGTTCATAATGCTGGGCAGGGCGCTGGTGACCGAAAAGGCCGGCAGGGTCACTTCCTTATTGACCAGCAGCCGGTAGGCCGCGGGGATGATGGCGGTGAGATCGGTGACGCCGCGCTGCGGCAGGGAGATATCCAACCAGGCCAGCCGGCCCCGGGCCTGCCGCCCGGCCGCGTCGCTTTTGGCACGGCAGCGGGCAAACTGAGAAAGCGCCTGGTACCAGCGCTCGCTGCCCTCATAATCGGCCGCCAGGGCGCACAGCATACTCATGCCCTGCATCAGCGCTGGGGAGGCGGCGATCTCCTGCTCCGGCAGGCTGCGGTAGTATTTCTCCATCTCGCTGTAATGGCCCATGCCGGGATGAAGCTCGGCATTGCGCACCAGAAGCTCGGAGACCTTGGAATGATCCCCTGCCATGGTGTAGCACTCCAGCGCATGGCTGTAATCCTCTTTCAGCTCGTAGTAGAGGCCGCCACGGCCCAGAACGGTGCGGCGCTTTTCCTCGCTGTATTCCCGGTCCATCTCCCACAGCAAAAAGGTGCGGAACTGCGGCCAGAACCGGAACCGCTGCACATCATCGGGGCGCAGCATGGTGGTATTGTGCTGAAGCCAGGCCAGGCGTTCCCCGGCGTGGGGATCGCCGCTGACCATGCGGGCCAGCTCGGCATCGAAGCTCTCAAATGGGGCAAGCTCCAGCAGAAAACGGCGAATGGGCAGATCGAACCGGCGGTAAACCGCCGCCTCGAAGTAGAAAAAGACCTCGTGGTAGCCCTGGGCGATGAGCTCCGGGCCATAGGGGCGACCGCCGACCATGCAGTGGGCGATGACCGCCACGCCCAGCGGGTAGCCGCTGGTTTCCCGCAGGATCTCGGAAAGCTCCGATTCGCTGACGGGGGTGCCCTGCTGCCGGAACAGGCTGCGGATATCCTCCCGGTCAAAAAGCAGGGCGTCGGCATCCAGCACCGCCATAAGCCCGGCATACTGGAAGGCCATGAGCCAGCCCGGCACCGCCCCGCGGGAAAGCAGGACGAACCGGCGGTCGCTGTACTCCCGGACGAGCTGGCACAGCGCCTGCTGATCCGGCTCCTCGGTCATCTGCCGCAGGTCATCGATCAAGAGGACCTGCCAGTCCTTATCATCCGCCGGCAGGGCGAAGTCCGGCTCCCCGGCGGTGAGAGAAAGCACCTGCTGCCCGGCAAGCAGCGTTTCGGCCAGGATGCTTTTGCCAAAGCCGCAGGGCGCGGTGAAAAACAGTACCCTACCCCGTGCCATGAATTTTTGGTACTGTTCCCGGACAGACGGCCGGATGACTACATTTTTGGCCATGCGCTCCCTCCCTTTGCAACGGATTCATCCCGTGGGGGCCACGGGATGCCGAAGGGGACCGGTCCCCTTATGGTATGATGGATCGGCGGTATTTTGTGTTCTGATCTTATTTTACCAGCCAAAGCTGGTGGTGTAAATCATCCCAAAGTATGAGAAAATACATTTTTTGCGGGGGATGAGGCACTCCCACAGGGGAGAGCCATGCCGCCAATCAGGTCAGCGGGGGCGGCGGGAGGACCTTCCATATAGGGACGGAAGCGAATTCCATGCCAAAGTTGCAACAGTGCGTGCGGATTGTGCAATTGACTTTATACACAAGGCTTTCTAAAATAAAAAGTGTAGATTGTGCACAATTTATTATGGAATCCGTTTTCGGATCGCGACCGAAGGCGGCAGATCACCGTTCACCTGAGAATAAAAATTACAGAAGGGAGGATTGCATGCAAAGCTCCGTGCTTAGCCTTGCATGTGAACTACTATGACAAAGTCAGCTGCCCAAAAGCGTGAATGGCCGATCATTTTGATCGCGTTCCTCTTTATGTTCTTTTTCGGCCGGATTCTGGGCCCGTTCTCCGTGGTTACACAGGTCGGCTCCAATGCCCTGGGCGTATTTATCGGCGTTATTCTGCTTACAGTATTCACTTCCCAGTCCACCCTAGCTGCTATCCTGGGTATTATCGCCATGGTATATAGCGGCTTTTTGACATCCTCCGCCGCTGTTTCCAGTTGGATGGGCGGTTCTACCGTCCCCCAGCTGATCTTTGTATCTGCGCTGTGCGTGGCGCTCAAGGAAGCCGGCGTGATCGATGTGCTGGTGCGCAAGCTGCTTAGCATCAAGGCGCTTCGAGGACGCCCGGTCGCGCTGCTGTTCTCGCTGTTCTTCTCCAGCTTTATCGTTTCCATGTTCATCGGGTTTATCCCCACCGCGCTGCTGTACTTCGGCATTTATGAGTCCATCCGGGATGTGTGCGGCTATGATAAGCAGGACAGATTCTGCAAATTCATGCTGCTGGGCATCTACCTGGGCTGCATGGGTAATTTCTGCTTCCCCTTCAAGGGCATTGCCCTTACCATTTACACCCTTATCAATACCAGCATGCAGGGCTTTGGACTGAGCATCAATATGTTCACCTATATGTTCGTGTGCATCCTGGTCAATCTGGTATGGCTGTGCATCCTGGCCTTTATGATCCCCGGTGTATTTAAGTGCAATGTTGCCCCGCTGAAGGAGCTGGATATTGAAAATGTAGAGGCGCTGCGCAACATTCCCAAGAAATTTAATAAGCGCCAGAAGCTCATTCTCACCATCTTCTGCCTGTCCTTCCTGTATATCATCGTGATCCCGCTGCTGCCGAAGGACTTCCCCGGAAGCGCTGTTCTGGCTCCTATCGGCACTACCCTCATTTTCCTGCTGGCGCTGGGCATTCTGGGGCTTATCAAAGTAGACGGCAAGCCGCTGGCCAACCCCATGAAGCTGCTGAGTGAAGGCACCCTGTGGAATGTGGTGTGCATCGTTGGCTGCTTCACCTTCCTGGGCAATGCCATGGCTTCCGCTGATTTGGGCATTCGCGACTGGATCATCTCCCTGCTTAAACCCGTATTCGGCAATATGCCGCTGCCGCTGCTGCTGCTTCTCCTTACTATTGTTATCACCATCATCACCAACATCTGCAACGGCACCCCCCTTACCCTGTTGGGCAACGCGGCCATCATGCCTTTTGTATGCCAGATGCAGCTGGACACCGGGATCAGCGCATCTGTTACCGCCGCGACGCTGAGCCTGTGCGCCAACATGGCCTTCTTGACCTATGCAGGTACCATCTACGCCGCGCTGCTGCTGGACCGTGAGGAGATAGACAACCGCTTTATTTGGCACGATGCCATCAAGGTGATTCCTGTTTATATCATTGTGGTTTATGTGATTGCCCTTGGCTGCAGCTACATTCTGCCCTAACCGGCTTTTCCGGGACGATATGGCCTATTCCCTTCTTCCCGCGCATCTGCTATAATACACTAAGAAACGAGGCATACCATCAATGGAAAAACCAAAGCAAATCACTGAGCAATCCCATTCCATCCCCGTTGCGGGGGAAGCGGATGTAATCGTAGTAGGCGGCGGCGTAGCCGGTGTAGCCGCCGCAGTTTCGGCCGCACGCAATGGCTCCCGGGTCATTCTGCTGGAGAAAAGCATCATCCTGGGCGGTCTGGCTACCCTGGGCCATGTCTGCATCTATCTGCCTCTGGATGACGGTTTGGGGCACAAGGTATATGGCGGCCTGGCGGAGGAGCTGCTGCATGTCTGCATCCGCTACGGCTACGATAACCTGCCAGATTGCTGGCGGAACGGGCCCGATACCGTGGACACCCCCACCGGCCGCTACCGCACCAATTTTAATATCCCGGCTGCCGTGTGCGCACTGGATGAGCTGATGGAACAGGAAGGTATTCAGGTCGTTTTTGATACCAACTTCTGCGCGCCCATCATGGAGGGTAAAACCTGCAAGGGCGTCATTGTCGAAAACAAATCCGGACGCACCGCCTACCTGGCCAAGGCCTTTGTGGATGCCAGCGGCGACCTGGACCTGATGTTCCGGGCCGGCGCTCCCACCGAAACACAGCGGAGCATTGTTTCCCACTGGGCACATGAAATAGACCTGGATACCATGAAAAAAGGCCTGGAGACCGGGCAGGCCCTGCAGGCACTGCCGCTGCGCTGGCTGGGGCTTCGCCCCGATGCCGATAACAGCGAGGCGGAGATCCCCATGTACTATGGCACCACCAGTGAGGGCGTCAACGGATATATCCGTACCAGCCGCAAGCTGGCGCTGGACTACTTAAAGCAGCACCAGAGCCCCTCCTACGCGCAGATGACCCTGCCGCTTATGCCGCAGTTCCGTATGACCCGCCGGCTGGTTGGCAAGGAGCAGCTGGAGGTAGTGCCTGACCGGTATGTGGAAAGCTCAATCGGCTGCATGATCCACTCGCTGGAAATTCCTGCCGAAGTATACGAGTTCCCATACGGTGGCCTCATCGATACCGAGATCACCAACATTGCCGCAGCCGGAAGGATCGTTTCCGCCACCGGCCGCGGCTGGGAAGTCGCACGGTTTATTCCCGCCTGTGTTCTCACCGGTGAAGCTGCCGGCTTGGCTGTTTCCATGGCTGCCAAGGAGAATATCAGCCTGCAGGCGCTGGATGTGCCCGCCCTGCAGCACACTTTGGCCAGCCGCGGCGTCAAGATCCACATGGATGAAGCCCTGCGCCGGAACCGCCGCCCCCAGCCCGGAGAAAAGAAGGACCCCAAAAAGACGGATGCCACATCCGTTGTTCGGGCGGATTCCCTTTCCTACCGTCACTGAGACACTGAGGAAGCCCCGCTGCATTGCCTACCCGCTGCCATAACCAAAAGGAGGGCGCACTATGGAGATCCAATACCTGAAGACTGTACTGCTGGTGGCCACCCACCTGAATTTCAGCAAGGTCGCTGAGGAGATCCCCTGTGCGCCCTCCTCGGTCTCCCGGCAGGTGAAGTGTGTGGAGGAGGCCCTGGGCATCACCTTATTTGACCGTCCCGCCCGGGGCGAGCGCCTGAAGCTGACAGGGCCAGGCACCAGCGTTCTTCCCTATATCGCACAGGTGGTGGGACAATATGAATCGCTGGAGTTTCACATCAGCCGGCTGAAGGGCCAGGATGAGAAGCCCTATACCATCGGTCTTCCTCTGGGGCGCATCAGCATAAAAACCGAGTGCCTGCTGATGGAAAAATTCTATCTGTATGCCCCCGGGCACAATATTCAGTTTCTATTTTACCAATCCTCGGAGGTCGAAGCCTGCCTGCGCAGTCGGGAATTTGACGCGCTGCTGGTCACTCGTGTCTTTTGGCAGGAGGACCGTAATAAAACGCCTGCCTTCTGCACCATACCGGGTACCCGCTGTACCCTGCTGCACAATCAGCCGCTATGTATTGTCATGCGGGCGGACCACCCCTTGGCTGGACAAGCGGATGTAGATGTGGGCGACCTGCGGGAGCAGAGCTTTATCCTGTACTATGATCCCATCCGGGAAGGGATCCGTACCGGAGATATTCAAACAGACGGTTTTCTCCGTCACTGCCAGCAAGCCGGATTTGTGCCCAAGCTGGAGATCATCTCCAAGAACATCTCCGAGCTGCGCAATGTATGCGTAGAAAACTTCAACTGGGTCTACCCCACCTTCCAGCCGAACTGGATGCTTCCCTCTTCCCAGATTCGGGCTGTCCCACTGAAGGATCCCCTGTATGGCTCTGAATACTATCTGATTACCGCCGAGGACCACACTGATGACACCGCTGAAATGGTCCGGCGGTTCTTCCAGCAAACCTTCTCTGCGGATTAAATCGCCCTCCGTAAATAAACAAACTGAAGTCCTCCGCATGGGATCCCACGCGGAGGACTTCAGCATATATATTCGGTTTAGAATTCCGCAAAGCCGGTGGTGCGGGGGAAGGGCAGTACATCACGGATATTCGGGATGCCGGTAACATACATGATGAGCCGCTCGAAGCCCAGGCCGAAACCGGCGTGGCGCGCGCCGCCGAAGCGCCGCAGGTCGAGGTACCACCAGTAGTCCTCCTCATTCAGCCCCAGCTCGTGGATGCGGTCCAGCAGGATGTCCAGACGCTCCTCACGCTGGCTGCCGCCGATGATCTCGCCGATGCCGGGCACCAGCAGGTCCACGGCCGCCACCGTCTTACCATCATCGTTCAGGCGCATATAGAAGGCCTTGATCTCCTTGGGATAATTGGTAACAAAGACCGGCTTGCCGAAAATCTTTTCGGTGAGGTAGCGCTCATGCTCAGTCTGCAGGTCCACACCCCAGCTTACGGGGTACTCAAACTCCACATCGGCCTTTTGCAGCCGCTCGATGGCCTCGGTATAGGTGCAGACGGCAAAGTCGCTGTTTACCACATGGTTCAGGCGTTCCAGCAGGCCCTTATCCACAAAGTTATTGAAGAATTCCAGCTCGCGGGGGCACTGCTCCATCACATAGCGCAGCACATATTTTATCATGTCCTCCGCCAGCACCATATTGTCCTCCAGGTCGGCAAAGGCGATCTCCGGTTCGATCATCCAGAACTCGGCGGCATGGCGGCCGGTGTAGGATTTTTCGGCGCGGAAGGTGGGGCCGAAGGTGTAGATCTTGCCAAAGGCCATAGCCATACACTCACCCTCCAGCTGACCGCTGACGGTGAGATTGGTGGCTTTGCCGAAGAAATCCTGGCTGTAATCGATCTTGCCGTCCTCGGTCAGGGGGGGATCGGCGGGATCGATGGTGGTGACGCGGAACATCTCGCCGGCACCCTCGCAGTCGCTGCCGGTGATGAGCGGGGTGTGCGCATACACAAAGCCGCGCTCGGTAAAGAACCTATGGATGCCCTGCGCCGCGACAGAGCGCACCCGGAATGCCGCGCTGAAGGTATTGGTGCGGGGGCGCAGGTGCTGGATGGTGCGCAGAAACTCCATGCTGTGGCGCTTTTTCTGCAGGGGATAATCGGGGGTGGAGACGCCCTCCACGGTGATCTTCTCCGCATGGATTTCAAAGGGCTGCTTGGCCTCGGGGGTCAGCAGCAGACGGCCGGTGACAATAAGCGCCGCGCCGACATTCTGGCGGGAGATCTCATCGTAATTGGCCAGTTTATTTTCCTCAAACACCACCTGCAGATTGCTGAAGTAGCTGCCGTCGTTCAGCTCGATGAAGCCAAGGGCCTTGCTGGAGCGCAGGGTGCGCACCCAGCCGCAGATAGTGACCGGTTCCGCGGTGTAGCGCTCCGGCTCCGCAAACAGTGCTTTGATCTCTACTCGTTTCATGGGTCTTATCCTTCCTTTTTTCCGAAAGTGATTTATAATATTATAGTACGCCAAAGGGCCGGGCGCAATCCTTTCTTTGCCCGTAATGCGAAAAAATGTCTTTTAGGACAACTTTTTTGCAAAAAGGGGGTTGCTTTTATGCCGGTAATACGGTATAATAAACTCTTGTCAGGACTTTTACTTGACCCATCCTGATAACGACATGGAGATGTCGCCTAGTTGGTCGAGGGCGCACGACTGGAAATCGTGTAACCGTCAAAAGCGGTTCGAGAGTTCGAATCTCTCCATCTCCGCCAAGGAAAAACCCGCAGAAATGCGGGTTTTTCCTTTGTTTATGCGGGTTTTCAGCATTTTTAGTCTTTGCAAATATTGCTGTTTCTTGC
>ENA-OYXD01001353-OYXD01001353.1-human-gut-metagenome-genome-assembly--contig:-NODE-1353-length-11450-cov-4.801404_pt1 | contig 11450 bp, 9 predicted proteins | sample MGYA00244818_ERZ653412 | MGnify/ENA primary metagenome ERZ653412 (study PRJEB26926, sample SAMN06165146) | human gut metagenome | biome: ENVO:00009003; feature: ENVO:2100002; material: ENVO:00002003...
TGAGCAATCAATCAGCCCGGCTACGCTGGAAACAAACAGCGTTTATATCTATATCCTTGATGAAAAGCTCAAAATTTATGGCGACCTGCTGCGCATTATCACGGCCCAGTCAATGGAGTATTTTTCATCCAGACCGCCAGAAAACAAGCAAATGATTCTATTTTGCCTTGACGAGTTCGCTTCGTTCGGCAAACTGCAAATTGTTGAAAGCCTGCGCAAGCTGCGGAAACGCAGAATTAGAATCCTTGTCCTGACCCAGTCGTTAGCCGACCTCGATATGATTTACGGTAAAGATGAACGGAAAGCTATGCTGGGCAACTTCAAATTTACAGTCATATTAGGCTGCAAGGACACCGAAACACAGGAGTATTTTTCAAAAATGATTGGTGAGAAGCGTTCTTTGCTGGCAACAGACCCCAACCAGAAACCACAGCCCATCATCAAGCCAGCCGACCTTGCACATTTGGCGCAAGACCTCTTTGTAATCTGTGATGACGGGGCAATCAGGCTGCGGAAAAATTTCTACTTCAAATAAAAATCACTTTACACATAATTGGTGCGGGCATATACTATATGCAAGAGGTGCTGTATATGTCACAAAAGCCTAATGAAAATTTTGATTCTAAAATTGCTGTAGACCCGTTTTATTCTGCAAGCAATTTGGCTCACCTGCGCCGTGGTATTGATGCGCTTGATGCAGGTAATGGCGTTGAGCATGAAATTGTTGAAGATAAAAGCAAAGCGGAAAATGATGATTGATTAGGAGGACGGACAACCGTCCTCCTTTTCTTTTGTCACAGTTCATTCTTTCCATCAATCAAAAAAATAGCAGCAAAAAGCGGGTGACATACACCCGCTTTTTCGTTATAATAAATAAAAATGTGTATCTTTTTCTGCAAGTCCAAATTATGGGACAGAGCATCTGCTATAATATACATAGGATTAAAAAGTGTACTTGAAATTTGGAGGAATTACGATACACTTATTGAGGAGAAGAAGCTCAAGCTGGACGAAAACCGCAAGTTTGTGGATAACTCTTTCTGCGATGGTGTATTAAAGATTACCGGCACAGACGTTGACCGCATCCTGCCGCCGGTTTCACGCTTTGACGGCGGCAACCGCACGGCCCAAAAGGATGGCACTATTGCAAAATTGCAAGAGTTCTTTGACAAATACTTCGGACTTGTGTAGTGACGCTAATTCTATATGTGCGATGCTCTGCTACAGAGAAGAAAAGCTGGGCAGACCTTACGGAGACTGCTCAGCTTTTCTGTTTAGTGCTTGAGTAGCATAAGAAAATTTCTAATTAGTGAGTCGCTTTACTAAAAGTGTACTTTCGACCGCCTGTACCGTTTTTGGCGATTGTAATAGTAATCCCATCATAGCGGCAGAGGTCATTTTTGAAGTGATTCACTTCGTTCGAGAGACTGCGCGGATGACCGAGACCGTGCCCGATACAGGGGATGGTTTCTGCCATGCGGCTGAGGTCACTCATGGAGCCACTCCACGAACCGTTGCCACTGGCTACCGCTTCTTTGATGGTGACTACTGCTTCGCTGCGCTCGTATTGATTCCGATGAAACTTTTCATCAGCTTCAGCGGAATTGCCGACCATAGACCAAATGCAGGTGTCGGCATCGAAAGACAACACAAAATCCTGCTGGGGGCAGCGGCGACCAGAAACGTGTAAATGGGCGGAGTCCGAAGCATGCGTGTCTTTTTCCAGAACCATCATAGTATCAAGTGCGGCCTGAGTGGCAACGCCGCCATAAATGCGGTTGAAAGGATTGTTGTCATCGCCGGTTTTGCGGAGATGATGAATTACCAACAATGCAATGGAGTGGGCATTTGCAACTTTTTTAAGGCTACCGTACAAGGCGTATTCCTGTGCAAATTGATTGGAATCACTGTTCTGTGCGCCGAGCACTACACCAAGTGTATCAATGACAATCAACTTGATGCTTGGGTTAGAGCTAAGCGTTTGATTCAGCGTGTCAAGCAGTCCATCGGCAAGGGTGGGGGCTTCCGTTGAATACAGAAGACCTGCAGGAGCTTCTTCACCCATATTCAGTTTTTTAATCCGTTCTTGTAAATCGGCATCGCCATCTTCCAAATCAAGATAGAGAACATCCGATTTGGTAGTGCCGAGGCCGAGGAAAGGCGTGCCTTTCGCAACTGCGAGACACAGCAGGAGAGAAAACCACGATTTACCGAATTTGGGAGGGCTTGCTAACAGAGTCAACCCTAAAGGAAGAATGCCATTTACGAGAAATTCTGTAGGCACAAAATGTTGAGTCATCAAATCTTTCACGGAGCGGATAGCTAAACTTTTATTCCCGCTCTGTACATTGGTTTTAGGAGGAGTCCAGCAGACCGTCTTTTCAATCAGGAGCTTGACCTGCTCAAATCCGGCATCGCCATAAAGCTGGAGATAATCACTAATGTTAGCGTGTTCAGGCATGCTCTCCCAAATTTCGGAAAGGTCGATGATTTTTACGGAAGCGGCAACCGGGTGAATGAGCGAGGCTTCTGCTAAAGCGAACAGCTTACCAACATCATCATTATTTTGAATGATGATGACATTTAGCATTGTAAAGTACGGGACTACCTCGCTGGGAAATTTTTGGGGGTCTGCACCGTCAGGTGCGCTTACAGAAATTGAACCGCGGATAGCTAATGCATCGGCAGATTTCTCTCCCCCAACGAGGTAAACGGTATCACCATTTTTAGTATTGGCTAAATTATGCAAGTGATAGAAAAACAATTCATCTGCTGCGTGGAACGAGTCTTCGGTTCCGTTATCATATTTAGTAAGCCACATGGAGTGAATTGCGTCGTTGGACAGATGGACGATGCGCTTCGTTCCGATATAGCGGCCCTGTTTATCGTAGTAGTTGTATTCATTCGTGGTGTTGCTGTTGAACATTTTCGTATCTCCTTGTTGTTATATGAGGGGGTGTTTTATCAGAAATGTTGATGTAATATGGCCATATTAGCAAGAACGGTTGGAAGATATATATTTGTATCTCCTCACTGTCTGCATTATAGCAAAGAGAGCCGTTGGAGTCAGAGATACGCTCAATGCTGCAACTTTGAGAGCAAAGTGCAAAAACGTTCTCAAATGAGAACTATGGGGATGATAAAGCACAAGTTTTTTGGAAATACTGATTTTTATAATGATTACGATTATGTAGGTGATTGGTATGGGCGATAATGATATTAAGACTACAGTTGCTCGTAGGTTAGACATCTTAATGATGGAAGCAGAGAAGAAAGGAATAAAACAGAAACAAATCTCAATTGAGACGGGCATTCCATCTAACACTTTTTCACAGTATCACAATGAGAAGCGCGAGATAAAGGCGGATAATTTAGTAAAGCTGGCACGGTATTTTAATGTGTCTACAGATTATTTACTTGGATTGACCGATGTGAAATCACCTAATATAAATGTACAGCAGGTGTGCCAACAAATTGGTGGGCTTTCAGAAGAAGCACTTAAAACGATTTGTCTCATTTATTTTATGGTAGGAAAGAGTTCGTGCTGTGACGAGGCCATCAAAGAAGATGACGAATGTTGTAAAATCAATGAAAAATATATCGACTCTCCGTATGATACTGTATTCTACTTTAACCAACTGCTAAAAAATAGGGAACAATTTATTGATTTTCTGGAAGTTTTTGGGGAGCTGTCATACAATGCCAAACAACGAATGACTCGAAAAAAAATTTATGAGATACCGCTCATGGCGCAAAAGTATCAAGAATATATAGAAAAGTATCCTGAGTGCCGTAATAGTGATGACAGTGAAGAAATCGCAAGAGAACGGTTTCGCTTCTCACAGGAAGCACTAAAACTTTTGGATGCAGCGGAAGCTGATTATACTGATTTAAAGGTCGAATGATAAAGGCAATTTAATTCTACTTTCAAATTATGATTGAGCTTGCGATATTATAAAATAGCATGGCAGAATCTACGCCTGAGCAGCCCCTTACATTTTACCGTTGCAACCGTTGATAATACGGTCTGGTGGAGCAGCTTCATGGCTGCTCTCAGAACAGAAAAAACGAACTATGAGCACTTACCCATTTGAAACATCGTAACATAGTGGTAGAATGGCGCTTTCCAGAACGTATTCTTATATGAGATACTTTTTTGCTGGTCTGGATAAAGCATATACATCAACTATGGTTAATATAAACTCTTTTTAAATAATGTAAATAAAAAACTGCTATTTGGACGCGGCCTATGGTGAACAGCATACTAACGTTATTGTCGCAGCTTGAATTACAAGTTCCTACGTTCTGACAAATTGATTTAAAACGGCTCTGGGTGCTACGCATATCTGCCTAAACGAACTTAAAATGTGAGTGATAAGACAACAAAATCAACGGTACTTTTAATGGGGGAATGGTGATACCAACGATACCAACGAAAGAAACAAGCCATCAACCAGCAAAGGTGGAGGGCTTGTTTCTTATAAATGGGAACTATTTCACCCATCTTGCAACAGTCTTTGAATCTATGCCGTATAACTGCGCTATATGGTACATACTGGCCCCAGACTGGTACAGCGCTTTCATTTCGGACTTGAAGTCTGGCACGGCATCAGGTGCGTGCAGCAGGTCGTGGAGGGATAGCTCCAGCAGAACGGCAAGTTGCAGAATATATCGCGGTGCAACGGATTTGCTGCATAGTGTGGCGTGCAGCTGCTTGGCGGATATGTCGGCTGTGGGAATATAATTGCCATATAGACTTAAAAGTGCAGTTTCAATTTTAGTGGCATACGTTCTACCTCCGGTCAGGGAACGCCAGCCACGGGAACGCAATGCGCGGTCAAGGACGGCATGGTAGACAGACCCGTCACGGTAATCAAAACTGGAATCCAAAGTATCTTGTAGCAATAAATCTAATGCCAGTAGGCAACCCGGTACTGGCTCTGCTGGCTGCTTTTTAAGCCGCATGGTAAATGTTGCAGGAAATAGTTCCTGCTGCCGTGCGCTGTTGCATGTGACATCGGTATCGACAAGCCAGCAGCGATGTTTGGTGCAAATCTGCATATCCGGCAGTTGGTGGCTGCGATGCCAATAAGGCTCACCATATAGTTGCAAATCCTCTTGATAACAGACGGGACAATAGCGCATGACGGAGCAATGTTTTCCGTTAGTCTGTGAAATGCCCATCCGGTGTACGGCTGTGGGATTGCCATTGACAGCGTAAGCATAGGTGGAACGCTTACGCTGCGTAGGGAAAAATCGCGCGTAATACGGGAAAAATGTATGCTGCATTACAACATCCTTTGCGGACAAGAACCCTTGTGGAAGCTGTGCCAACAGCGTATTTATAGCTCCGCAGAGCATCAGGCTTGGAGCACTGAAATTATCCCCATATAGCTGCCGCATGGTATGCTTGGCGCAGGAATTTCCACTGTGAACATGGTAGCGGCAAATGACGCTGTACCATAGTTCATCAGGGTACGGCGAGGGAAAGAAGCTAATCATATTGCCACCTCGCCTTTGATATACTCAGCATAAGCAGATACAGGTGATTCGCCGTTCTTTTTTGCTTTTTTGAGTAACGCCCGTATATCATTTCCAACAATCTTGGTGGGGGCTGCGGAACCTACGGATACCTCCGGCGCGGTCTTTGTCTGCCGCTTGGCTACGGATTTGGTGGAAAGCTCACTGATGTATTCGGATACCATCCCCAAGTTTCTTAAAAATGCACTTTCAAAGACTTCTAAATCCAGCTTTTCGCGCCCATCAAGAATAGCTTGCTTTTGGGCATTATATAAGAGCTTGGCGAGTATATCCGGGATGCCCTGTGTCTTGCGATACAGCCAGTTTGCAAGCTCTGGTGTCAGGTCGGTGGCATATTGCGTGTACTGGTAATGCCACAGCCCATGCAGGAGCAACGCAAATTCCTTATCATTGGGTAGACGGTCATAGACAAGCCCTGTGGTTCGCCGCGCAGAGCGGAACTCCTGTTGTAATACCTGCAAGACGCGAGGCGTTCCGACCATGCAGATACTTACTCCTGCCCCGTTGATAAGGTGAACGAGAAAATTTAAGAAACGTATACCGCCATCGCTTTTACGATAGGCAATGTTCTGCAATTCGTCTATCACCAGCAGGCCAATATGATTGACCCGCACAATTTGGTTGAGCTGGCTGACAAGGACATCAATGCTCAATCTGCGCGATAGGGCATCTTTTTGATAGCTGGTTCCAACCAAACTGTCGATTTGCAGGTAAATATCCAAAATCAGTGCTTTAATGGACGCATCGTGCGGGGTTTGCACGACTAGATACGGAATCTGATGGCAATAAAAATTTTGCCCGTGATACGAAGTGTGTTCGATAACCTGCGGGAACAATGATAATACGCGTTGCAATGCGGTGGACTTGCCAAGTCCTGATACGCCAATGACAGAAAAAGAATTGCCGCCGCCGACGGATGCCGCAAGGGCATTGCCGTGCATCAGCGAGTAACCATTCTGCATGGCGGCAGCTTCGCTCTGGATTGAATCCTGCCCATAGCAATGCTGCATGGCGGTGTAGATTTCGCAGTACAAGTCAATCGTCATGGATAGCGGCTGGTAAAACTCGTACAAAGAGGACAACAGCTGCAAGCGTTCCCCGGTGCTGCGGTCACGGTCACTATCGCTATAGGGTGGGATGACCGCCAGAGTGCGAATCAAGTCTTTGCCGGACAGCATCGGAGGCAAGGCTTCAATAAAAGGATTATTGTCATAGAGCGGATTTGCAATATAATCAGCGTGCATCGAAATCGTCCTCCTGTTGCTCTGTCAGTAAATCCATCAGCGATACGCTTTCTTGCTTCCGGGCTGTGCTGCGGTTGCGTTGTATCTGCCTGCTGATATTGCTGCGGTCTGGCATTGTACGTTCGGAGCCGTCTGCAATGGCTTGTATATCGCTCATGAGGTCGAGTTGTGCCTGCAATTCCTGCTTTTTCCAGTCAGTACGTTCTATCTTTTCCTGCTGCTGTGCATCAGCAATTTCTGCCAGCGATTTGCCAAGATAGGCTTTTTGAGCCAAATCAAAAGCCGAGTAAGTGCCATTTTCGTATAGCCAAACAGTATCCATACATTCCGGCGCATAGGCAATCTGTACAGTTTCCCGTCCACCGAGACCGGCAGAAACGAAACGCTTTTTAAAAGTGCAGTTTGAAAAGCGGAGGCCGAAAATTTCCAGACCGCGCTGCGTGATTTTTCCCTCAGCACGGGGCAGTAGCGTATAGAGCAGTTTCTTGTCAGTGGCTTCCTTTACTGGACAATCATCCTGCGCCTCACAGAACGACCAGATACTTGCAGCCAGTGGCGGTGTGTTGGTTTCTATCATGGCTGGAGTGCGAGTAAAACCTGTCTGTACAGATTTTGAATTGTAAAACAGAACACAGCGAAGAACGACAGCCGTGAATTGCTCCAAATCCAATGTGCCTTGCCTGCGATAGTCAGGCGCACCGCGTTCCTGCGTATCGGATTCGATGACACCTTTGCCTTTAAGCAGGGGCTTGTAGGCGCTCTGAACCAAATCAAACAGCTTTTCAACTACACCTTTCAAATCCGGGCGATACGCGGGAAGATTTTCAATCTCGATGTGGTAACTCTCGCACAGATTTTCCAATGTCCCGGCCACAAACTCGCTGCCTCGGTCTGTCATAATTTTGGTGGGCAGATGATGGCTCGGCCAGTCTTGTGGGTCAATGTCGATTCCGTGCTGATGACAAAAACTGACTTTGTCGGTAAAAGTGTTCTGAAGCAGCAGACGCAGCGCATATTGCCCGCCCTCTAAACCAACATAAACGCCGGTAATCAGGCGGCTGTAGGCATCGACCATCGTGTAAATGACAGGTCGGCCAATGGGCTTGCGGGAAAGGCGGCTGACGATGTAGATGTCGGCAACGGTGGCATCGGTCATATACACGCCGATGGTGTGTGCATAATCGCAGACCGAGCCAGTAAACGGACGATGATTGCGCTGATAGGCTTTAAGTCCCTGCCTGCTGATGGTCTCGCTGATGGGGTCGCGGTTCTTACGAAAGAAATAGCGGAACTGCCAGAACGTGGGATATTCCGGCTTCAATGTGCCGTGTGCATCGCAGTATTTCGCCCGCAGCATCATTTTGTAGGCGGTCTGCAAGCTCTGCCGCTGCGGGGTGTAGTAATACTTGTTCAGTGCCCAGCGGATGGCTTTTTCATCGGTAGTAAGCTCATGCTGTTCTGGCGCGGGACGCTCTGCGGGTAAAAGTGCATTTTTACTTTGGTATACCCAGTAGCGCCAGAGATATTGCAGCACCGTGCGGCGGGCAATATTATGCTCGGCAGCTATCTGGCGGACAACCTCATTACGGTGGGACTTATCATAGATGCAGGTGTCATCTAACAGCGGCGCAATCAAGTCGAGCTTGCGATTCCGCCCCTCGCGCTGGCGGTTAGTGATGTCCTCATCCAGAACGAAAACAGAGTACGCCTCGGCAGGAACGGGCTGCAATTCTGCAAGTAAATCCGATGCAACAGGGTACGGCATCCGAAAGTGCTGGCAGCTGACAACATAGCTTTGTTCTTCTCCACAGAGCAGGACACGGACGTGCTCGCCGTTTTCAGCGGCAAGGATGTCAAGATTCCTCATGGCGGGTATCCTCCTTGTCAATGATGATACCCCAATCGGATATGCCTTGCTGCTGCCAGTATCGGCGGGATAATTCCAGTTTTTCCGCGACAGACGGACGGCTTAAATAAGACCGAAAGACAGCCTCGCGGACTGCCGTGTGCCCATCGTCATAGTGCAGGACAAAATCTGTGGTGTAGGTTTCGCTGGGTAGATTTAAGTCGTTGGCAGGAATATCATTGCAAAGGATAGGAACATTACATTCAAATTGAAAAATGGCCGGTTCTGCATCCAGCATTTTCGCGGCGGCAAGCTGCACTTTGTTGTACAGACAGCAGACAGCTTTACATTTGGTGAGCATGATTTTAGTACAGCGCTCTTTTTGGACTTGTTTTCGCATTTCTTTGACGCTCCTTAATGTAAATTTGGGGCGTCCGTTCACCGAAGAAAAAGGAAAATTACTTGTGCCCTTTTGGGGCAAACTTCCGTTCCACATTTTCCAAAAATCGAACCGAAAAGAACGAAATTGGGAAAAAGTGGAATTTCAGTGTGCCTTTTGGAAAATCTTGATTTTTTGCCTGTCTTATGGATTTGTCGCTAGGATGGTACAAAGCGATACTAAGAGGCAAAACAGGATTCCACATTTTCCGATTTTGCATTGACCGTACTATATGCGCGGGCACCCGAAAAAATCCAGAAAGGCGCAGAGGAAATCAAGAGAGCGCATAGGAGCTCGCTCCACTCCGTTCCGCTCGCAATCCGCCTAATCTCCAAGCCAACTCCAAGAACATTCCAAGTCCACACCAAGAAAAATCAACGCATTATCTCATGTTTTCCCGCATGGGACAGAATGAGAGAGGATTGGAAACAAAAAAGAAAGCAGGCCCCGGAGCCGGATGGCGGAGGGGCCTGCGTGTGGATTCTTAACTTGTCTCTTTAGTCTTCGGTGAACGCCCTGTATCACATTTTGCCCTTAGTGCTGGGGGTTCAGGATGGTACGCCAGTCAAGGTCGCCGTGCTCCAGGCCGTGGATCAACACCTCGGCAGTGGCAATGTTGGTGGCAACCGGAATATTGTGCACATCGCAGATGCGCAGCAGGTTCATCTCGTTGGGCTCCGAGGGCTTAGCGCAGATGGGGTCACGGAAGAAAAGCAGCATGTCCACTTCGTCGCAGGCGATGCGGGCAACGATCTGCTGGTCACCGCCGTGGCCGCCCGGCAAAAAGCGCTGTACGTTCAGGCCGGTGGCTTCGGCCACAAGCCGCCCCGTGGTACCCGTGGCGATCAGCCTGTGCTCGCTCAGAATCTGCCGATAGGCAATGCAGAACTGAACCATCAGTTCTTTCTTTGTATCATGTGCAACAAGGGCAATCGTCATAAGAAATCCCCCACTTTCTATAAGTTACAGCATAGCATGGCTATGCGTTTTTTGTCAAAAACAGGTCAGCGGAATGCGCTCGCCCAAAATGCGGCCCGCAAGGGCGTGCCCGGCAATGGCGGCGGGGCAGTCCTGCGGCAGGGCGGTGCCTGCGGCACCGGCGCGCTGCAAGGTGCGGCTTTCCGGGATAACGGCAATCAGTTGCAAACCAACGGTGTCAATGCACTCGTCCAGGTCAAACACCGCAGCATCCTTGCCAAAACTGGAACGGGACACACGGTTCATCACCAGCCGCACGGCGCTGGCGGGGCGGCCGCTCTGTAACAGGGCATCCGCCACAATGCGCCCATCCCGCAGGGCGACCGGGTCCGGCGTTAAAACAACCAGTGCGCGGTCCGCCAAGCGGTTGGCGGCGGTAAACGGTGCGCCCATGCCCGCTGCAGTATCCAGCAGGATATAATCAAAATATTCCCGTATGGCCAAAATCAGCCCGGCCAGCGGTGCTGCGCGGACCTCACCGCCCTCATAGGGGGCGCTGATGACCGACAGCCCAGGGTACAAGGGGCTGGGCACAATAGCTTTGCTGCCATCACACCGACCGCACAGAACATCCTCGATATCGTAAACCGTCTTGCCGTATACCCCGGCAATCATGTCCACACTGCGCAACCCGGAGTCCAACTCGATCAGCAGGACGCGGCGGCTCCAGGCACCCAACTGGGCACCCAGCAGGACCGATACGGTGCTTTTGCCCGTGCCGCCCTTGCCGGAGCAGATCATAATGGTTTGCGCGTTCATATGGTGGAAGTCCTCGCTCTCTTGTAGGTGTTGCCCTACAAAAGAGAGAACACCTCTTTTATTATTCTATCACAAAGAATACAGCGAAACAACTGCTTTAACTATGGAAAATTGCTGAAATTTGTGCATCGGTTGCCGACAATTCCTACAAACCCATAAGTTTAATGGAAGCCCCCGCAGCCGCACAAACACACATATATATATTATTATAAAGGAAAAGCAGGGGACAGTGCAAGTAGTTTTGAAAAGTCATACTTTTAGTTTTTACAGAAACAGTTGTCCGCCGATGAACGGCTATTATAGAATGCAAACGTTTGAGCAGTTACAGCGGGTGCGGTTGGTTCCACGCACGGCGCAGGCGGGCAAGGGCGTGCTTTTCCAGCCGGGATACATAGCTGCGGCTGATTCCGAACTGTGCGGCAATCTGCTGCTGCGTCTGCGGGACGGCGCCATTCAGGCCGTACCGCAGGGTCAAAATCTGCTGCTCGCGCTCCGGCAGGGCGGTAACCAGCTGGCGCAGCTGAGCGGCGGCATCCCGCAGTTCGCAGTCTTCTTCCATTGTGGCCAGGTCGGGCAGAACATCCGCCAGGGTCAGCATGCCGCTGTCCGCTCCCTGTCTCTTATACACATCTGACGCTGCCGA
>ENA-OYXD01001354-OYXD01001354.1-human-gut-metagenome-genome-assembly--contig:-NODE-1354-length-11450-cov-4.779465_pt1 | contig 11450 bp, 10 predicted proteins | sample MGYA00244818_ERZ653412 | MGnify/ENA primary metagenome ERZ653412 (study PRJEB26926, sample SAMN06165146) | human gut metagenome | biome: ENVO:00009003; feature: ENVO:2100002; material: ENVO:00002003...
GGCATACGAGATTACTACGCGTCTCGTGGGCTCGGAGATGAGTATAAGAGACAGGATAATAGGCAGCTTTCCCTTTATCTGTCAGGCGCAGCTTTATTACTCTTTTATCCCGCGTACTCCGTTCCCGGACAACATATCCTTTCTCACACAAGGCATCCATTGCTTTCGTGAGTGTGCCTGTTGTAACGGACATCAGTTTTGCAACGGTTTTCATATTTCGCGGCTCATCAATTCCCACTGCCTCGATAATATGCATATCATTATAACTGATATCTTTAAACTCTTCTGTGATCAGGCTTTTCGCCTCAATCTCCAGAATATCCTTGAATAATTTTACAAGAAGATCATTTAATGTCTCTTCCAGCGTCATGTTAAACTCCTTCATGATCTGGTGTGACCTACCACTCGACTGCACATGCCCCCCAGGTAAATCCGGCACCAAATCCAGCTAATACGATTTTATCGCCCCCGCTTATCATACCATGTTTGTGGACATTATCAAGTAAAATAGGTACGCTTGCGGCCGAAACATTTCCACACTTCTGTAAATTACATGGGAATTTTTCCATTGGCTGATGCAGACGCTTTGCCACTGACTCAATAATCCGGATATTTGCCTGGTGAAGCAGAAAATATTTTACATCTTCAATTGGAAGTTCTGCCTGTTCAAGTGCTTCACTGACCGCCTTTGGAACCGTGCGCACGGCAAACTTATAAACCTCTCTCCCATCCATCTGGGTGAACGCATAATGCTGTGCACCAAGCTGGCGGTAAAGATTATTCACCGGACGGTTCTCACAATGCAATGCCATGCCACCGGCGCCATCTGATCCCTGCACCATGGAAAGCAGCTGGCTTCCTTCTGCACTAACTACAGCAGCTCCGGCTCCATCCCCGAAAAGCACACAGGTACTGCGGTCTGCCCAGTTCATCATTTTTGACAGGGTTTCCGCCCCGATAACCAGTGCATGTTTGTAACGTCCGGTACGGAAATAGGCATCCGCCGTAGCCAGTGCAAATAAAAATCCGGAACATCCCGCACTCAGATCAAATGCCGTTGCACTTTTTGCTCCAATTGCAGCCTGTACTTCACATGCCAGCGATGGAAATATGTAATCCGGGGAAATGGTTCCCGCGATGATCAGATCAATTTCACATCCGGATATTTTTGCATCTGCAAGCGCCTTCTCTGCCGCCTCTACCGCCATGGAAGTCGTTGTCTCTTCCACCGCAATATGGCGCATGCCGATCCCGGTGCGGGAACGAATCCACTCATCTGAAGTATCCATAACCTGGGCCAGGTCATCATTGCTTACAACTTTTTTCGGAAGCGCACTTCCGGTTCCTAAAAATTTCATTTTATGCTTCTCCTCTATGGAACAATTAGAACTTTCTGAAGCGATCATACCGCTCCTGTGCAAGCTGCTTACCACTCTTGTCATTCTGTGCACGTAAAAATTCTTTCATATTTCCTTTCATCCATGCCGCAATCGAAGTCAGCGCATCGTCATCCGCTCCGCCATACTCCGGAATCACCTTATCCACAACAGACAGTTCTTTCAGATCCTGTGCCGTGATCTTCATAACCGTTGCCGCTTCTTTTGCGCGTTTCCCATCCTTCCAGAGAATGGAAGCAAATCCTTCCGGAGAAAGAATCGAATACGTGGCATTTTCCATCATCCATACTTCATTACCAACCGCAAGGGCAAGAGCTCCACCACTGCCGCCTTCGCCAATCATCAGGCAAAGAATCGGCACCTGGATTCCGGACATTTCATAAAGGTTTCTTGCAATTGCCTCACCCTGTCCGTTCTCCTCGGCTTCTTTTCCCGGATATGCACCGGATGTATTTACAAAAGTAATGATTGGCCGATTGAATTTTTCTGCCTGCTTCATCAGACGGATTGCCTTACGGTATCCTTCCGGCGAAGGCATACCAAAGTTGCGTTCCTTGCAGTCCTTTAAATCTTTTCCCTTATGCACCCCGATCACGGTTACCGGCTGTCCATCCAGATAGGCAATACCACCGACAATTGCCGGATCATCACGGAAATAACGGTCTCCGTGCAGTTCCATAAATTCATCAAAAATCTGTCCCATATAGTCGACAGATGCCAGACGCTTCATCTGACGTGCCGCCATTACTTTATCCCACGGTTCCAACGGTCTGGAAAACGTATTTCTCTCGCGCATCAGTTCGGTCGGCTCATAACGGTCATCGTCATGTGCCGGATCAAAGTTTGCATATCCTTCGGTCGGACGATGCAGACGAAGAATTTTCCCCAGCGTATCTTTTAACTCGTCACGCTCTACAATTGCATCCACAAATCCGTGTTTCAGCTGAAACTCAGCTCTCTGGAATCCATCCGGAAGCTTCTCCCCGATGGTCTGCTCAATCACACGCGGACCGGCAAAACCAATCAGCGCTCCCGGCTCTGCAAGGATAATATCTCCAAGCATTGCAAAACTTGCGGTCACACCACCGGTTGTCGGATCGGTCAGAACCGGAATATAAAGAAGACCTGCATCTGAATGACGTTTTACAGCTGCAGAAGTCTTTGCCATCTGCATCAGGGAAATAATTCCCTCCTGCATACGTGCACCACCGGAACAGCAGAATAAGATCACCGGAAGTTTCTGTTCCGTTGCCTTTTCCATTGCACGTGTAATTCGCTCACCGACAACGTGCCCCATACTTCCCATCATGAAACGGGCATCAATCACACCGAGAACTGTCTTCTCTCCGTTGATTGTACAACTTCCCATGGTTACGCCTTCGTTTAATCCGGTTTTTTCCTGTGTTGCAGCAACTTTTTCTTCGTATTCCGGGAAATTCAGCGGATTTTCGGTCTTAAGATCATTATCCCAGGTTTCAAAAGTTCCTGCATCCGCCACCATACGAATACGGTTTTTGGTGCGGACACGGAAATAATATCCGCACTCATAGCAGACATATTTATTTTTAATGACACGCTGTTTATCCAGTTCTTTTTTGCAGATTTTACAGGTAACGGTCTCTACAACAGGTGCTGCTTCCTTTGCCTCTTCCTGCTTTGGCTCTTCTGCCTGTGTTTTTTCTGGTTCTTCGTTGTGATTTACTTTGATATATTTTTTATTAAAAAACATTGCCTTTCCCCTATCCGATTGCAAATGTCAATTCTGCGGAACATGCCAGTTTTCCATTTACTTTTGCTGTTGCCTGCCCCACACCGATCGGTCCCTTCACCTTGATAATTTCGGTTTCAAGCACCAGAGTATCCCCTGGAACAACTTTCTGCTTGAATTTTGCTTTATTGATTCCTGCAAAATATGCCGTCTTTCCTTTCCATTCCGGCTGCGAAAGAATTGCAACCGCACCGGTCTGTGCCAGTGCTTCCACGATCAGCACGCCCGGCATAACCGGATTTCCCGGAAAATGACCGGCAAAAAACGGTTCATTGAAAGTTACATTTTTCTTTGCTACCGCGCGCACGCCCGGCTCCACTTCTTCCACCGTATCAATCAGCAGAAACGGATGTCTGTGTGGCAGAATTTCCATAATTTCCTGTGTTGTCATACTCATAGCTTCTACTCCTCGTATTTGCGAACCAGAAGACTTGCGTTATGTCCGCCAAATCCAAGAGAGTTTGACAGTGCATAGGTAAATGACTCGTGGGATTCTTCTTTACAGTAGTTCAGATCCATCTCGTCATCCGGTGTCTCATAACCAACTGTACGGTGAATGTATCCTTCTTCCAGCTCTTTGACACAGGTGATAAATTCAACCGCACCTGCGGCACCAAGAAGATGACCGATCATGGACTTTGTAGAATTGATCTTAATGTCCTTTGCATGATCCCCAAACAGTAACTTAATGGCACGGGTCTCAAAAAGATCGTTGTGATGCGTTGCAGTACCATGCGCATTGATGTACGTGATCTCGTTTTTGTCTACCCCCGCATCCTCGATGGCATTCTGCATAGCGCGTGCTGCACCTGCACCGTCTTCGAGTGGGGAAGTAATATGGTAAGCATCTGCAGAACATCCATATCCCACAACTTCTGCATAGATTTTTGCGCCTCTTGCCTTCGCATGCTCAAGTTCCTCAAGAACAACAATGCCGGCACCTTCACCCAATACAAAACCGCTGCGGTTTTTATCGAAAGGAAGGGAACATTTTTCCGGATCATCGGATGGAGAAAGCGCCGTCAGTGCACCGAATCCGGCAATCGCACATGGACATACGGCTGCCTCGGTTCCTCCGGCTACCATGACATCTGCCTCTCCGTACTGAATGCTGCGGAACGCATCACCGATATTATTCGTACCGGTCGCACAGGCAGTTACATCATTGGTACATTTTCCCTTCAATCCCAGCTGGATGGAGACATTTCCTGCTGCCATGTTTGAGATCATCAATGGAACGAAAATCGGATTGACTCTGCCCGGTCCTTTTTCCACAATCTTTGTATACTCGCGCTCGATTGCCTGAAGACTTCCAACACCGCATCCAACGGCTGTACCGCAACGGTAAGCGTCCTCTTTTTCCATATCAAGCCCTGCATCCGCAACGGCTTCTTTGGCTGCTGCTACTGCGTACTGTGCAAACAGTTCCATACGCTTTGCTGCCTTAAAATCCATATGCTCTTTTCCGACAAAACCTTTGACTTCTGCCGCAAGATGTGCTTTATATTCACTTGCATCAAACTTCGTGATAGGACCAAATCCAATCTGTCCGGCATGGATTCCTTTCCAGAATTCTTCCACATTCAGGCCGATCGGCGTGATTGCTCCCATTCCCGTCACAACGACTCTTCTCATTTTCCTTTTCCTTTCTTTCTATCAGGTTCCTTAAATGGCCATACCACCATCTACAGAAAGTATCTGCCCGGTAATATAATCCGACTCCGGTGATGCAAGAAATGCGACTGCATTCGCAATATCCTGTACCTGTCCGGCTCTGCCAAGCGGGATCTGCTTTTTTAATTCTTCCTGGGTCTTTTCCGGCAATACTGCGGTCATCTCTGTCTCTACAAATCCGGGAGCAACCGCATTGACGCAGATTCCTCTGGATGCAAGCTCCCTTGCAACAGATTTTGTCAGACCGATCACGCCCGCCTTGCTTGCTGCATAGTTTGACTGTCCCGCATTTCCAAGGATTCCGGACACCGAAGAAATATTGATAATTTTTCCGGCACGCTGTTTTAACAGATAGCGTGACAGATGACGAATTGTATTGAAAGTTCCCTTCAGGTTGGTATTGATCACAGCATCAAAATCGCTTTCCTTCATGCGCATCAGCAGATCATCCCTTGTAATTCCGGCATTGTTCACCAGAATATCCATATGCTTATATTCTTTGATAAGGGATTCAATCATCTCCTGACATGCTGTAAAATCAGAGACATTGCAGCGAACACTCACGGCATCTCCTCCGGCCGCTTTGATCGCTGCAACCGTTTCATTTGCAGCATCTTCAGAACCATTGTAGTTCACCACAACAAATGCTCCGCGTTTTGCCAGCTCCAGCGCAATGGCTCTTCCGATTCCCCTGGAAGCACCTGTAACAAGTGCATTTTTACCGGTTAACATATTTATTGAAATCCTCCATTTTGTCGATGTTGCATGTGGTAACCTCGCGATTGATCTTTCTCATAAATCCGGAAAGGCTGCGTCCCGGTCCGATCTCCACAAATTCCTCTGCCCCGTCTGCAATCAGGCGCTCAATTGTCTGCTGCCAGCGCACGGAAGAAGAAACCTGACGTACCAGATAATCCTTGACGTCTGCCGGATCTTTGACATAATCTGCAGTCACATTGGTCAGATACGGAATGGTGATCGGCTGAATCGATACATCTTCGAGTGCCTCCCCGAGTTTCTTTCCTGCTTCTGCTAAAAGTGCAGAATGGAACGGGCCACTGACTTTAAGCGGAACCACGCGCTTTGCTCCGGCTTCCTTGCAGGCATCTCCTGCCTCACCTACAGCATCTGCTGCTCCGGTGATAACGATCTGTCCCGGACAGTTGTAATTTGCAATGGAAACAACTTTGTTTGTTTTTGCAGCGGTTTCCTCACAGATTGCTGCGATCTTTTCCGCATCCAGTCCAAGAATTGCAGACATACCGCCGCCTACCGGATATGCCTGTTCCATATAAATACCGCGCTTGCGGACAACCGCAAATGCATCCCGCATTGTCATCGCTCCGGATGCAATCAGCGCACCATATTCGCCAAGGCTTAAGCCTGCCGTAACGTCGCAGCCAATTCCCCCTGCTTTTAATGCTGTATAAATAGCCGCCTCGGTTGTGAGCATACAAATCTGTGTGTACTCTGTAATGTTCAGCTTATCATTTTCTTCAAAGCAAAGAGCTGCCACATCCAGACCTGTCACTTCATTTGCCAGATCATAAACTGCTTTTGCTTCCGGCATGGCGTCGTAAAACTCTTTTCCCATACCAATATACTGAGATCCCTGTCCAGGGAACATAAATACTCTCTTCACTGTCTTCTCCTATTTCTGTCCCAATAACTTTTCGGCACCACTCATAACATCCCGGATAATTTCCGCACAGGTCTCTTCTTTTTTTACCAGACCCGCAGACTGGCCTGCCATAACGCTGCCGTACATGACATCGCCCTCGACAACTGCTTTGCGCAGTGCTCCGAGTGTCATCTGCTCAAGTTCTTCGAACGGTGCACCTTCTTTTTCTTTCTTTAAGTACTCGCGGGTCATTTTGTTACGAATAACGCGAATCGGATGGCCTGTGGACATGCCGGTCACTTCACTGTCAATATCTTTTGCTTTGACCACGCGCTGCTTGTAATTTTCATGAACCGTGGATTCTTTTGCAACAACAAAACGGGTTCCCATCTGTACTGCCTCTGCGCCAAGCATCATAGCTGCCGCAAATCCACGTCCATCTGCAATTCCACCGGCTGCAATGACCGGAATGGATACCGCATCTACGACCTGTGGTACGAGTGTCATCGTCGTCTGGGCACCGATGTGTCCACCGGACTCCATTCCCTCAGCGACCAGTGCATCCGCACCGCCACGCTCCATCAGCTTTGCCAATGCCACGCTTGCCACAACCGGGATTACTTTGATTTTGGCTTCTTTCCACATGCTCATATATTTGGCCGGATTGCCGGCGCCGGTTGTTACTACCTTAACGCCTTCCTCCACAATTACTTTTGCAATCTCATCCGCTTCCGGATTCATCAGCATGAGATTTACTCCAAACGGCTTGTCGGTTTCTTTTTTTGCTGCCTGAATCTGCTCACGCACCCAGGAAGCCGGTGCTCCACCTGCTCCGATGATGCCAAGTCCGCCGGCATTGGATACCGCACTGGCCAGTTCATGTGTTGCGACCCATGCCATACCGCCCTGAATGATCGGATATTCGATTCCCAGAAGCTCTGTCACTCTTGTTTTCATAGCTTATGCCTCAACACCCTTATTTTTCATATAATCAATGACATCCTGAACGGTAAGGATCTTCTCTAAATCCTCAGAAGGAATCTCTACACCGTACTCTTCTTCCAAAGCCATAACCAGCTCAAACAGATCTAAGGAATCTGCCTCAAGATCCTCTTTGAAACGGGACTCTGCGGTGATAGAATCTGCGTCTACGTTTAACTGGTCTGCAATGATTTCTTTTAACTTTTCTAACATAATGGGTTCTCCTTTTACTGTCTTCAATTTTGTTTGATTGTGAAATAGTTTGATTGTCAAACAGTTTCTTAGTCAAAGTATATGCAAAGATAGTTTGATTGTCAAGATATTTTTTCAACAGGGTAATGATAAAAGAGTACAAAAAAGCACAGCAAACACTTTCTTCCTACACGAAAATGTCTGCTGTGCATATGGTTCTGTTTTTTGAACTTATCCGATAATGAGTTGCATTGCCCCGTATATTCCGGCATCATTGCCAAGCTGTGCCAGTTCAAAGCGGGTATCACGACATGCATGGAAGCAGCTTTCCTTAAAGTGCTTCTGGATCGTATCGATTAAAATCTGTCCGGCTTTGGACACACCACCACCGATCACGATAACTTCCGGATTGGTCACGCATGCAATATTCGAAAGGGTTGACCCTAAAATTTCTCCCACTTCATCTACCAGTCCAAGAGCTACTTCATCGCCTTCTTTTGCCACATCAAAAATGTCTTTTGCAGTAATATCTTTATAATCACGAAGCTTTGTCGCATCCTGTGTTTTGGCAAGTTTACGTTTTGCCATGCGTACAATACCGGTCGCAGAAGTATACTGTTCCAGACATCCATACTGCCCACAGTTACAAGGCTCGATCTCATCATGGTTTACGGTAATATGTCCGATTTCTCCGCCTGCACCGTTATATCCGGCAACCACATGACCGTCTACAATGATTCCACCGCCGACACCGGTACCAAGCGTTACCATGATGACATCTTTACTTCCTTTTCCACCGCCCTGCCACATTTCGCCAAGACCTGCAACGTTCGCATCATTTCCGACTTTTACTTTCAGACCTGTCTGTGCACCGAGTTCCTCCGCAACATTGATCACTCCCCAGCCGAGATTGACACATCCGTTAACAACGCCATCACTCCGCACAGGACCCGGAACACCGATTCCCACACCCTCTACATCACTCTTACTGATGCCTTCCTGCGCCAGTTTGTTATCAATCGCCTGTGCAATATCCGGCAGTATTGCCTTTCCGTTATCGCTGGTATCTGTCTTGATTTCCCATTTGTCAAGAAGCTCTCCGCTTGTCTCAAAAAATCCCATTTTTACGGTGGTTCCTCCCACGTCTACGCCAAATCCATATTTCTTCAATTCCTGATTCCTCCTTGATCTATGTGATATGTATTTTTCTTCTACCCCATGTATCTATATTCTACCATATTCCGGAATTTCTGCCTAGTATCGATAAAAAAAATCAACCGATGTATCCATAAATACATCGGTTGCACTGTTTTATATATGTTTATTGTACGTTTCCACCACCGGTATCTCCACTCTCTCCGGTATCACCGCTATTATCCGTGGTTCCGCTATTGTCCGGTTTATTGGTATTTTCTCCATTTTCCGGCGTATCAGTGTTTCCTCCGCTTTCTCCGGAATCGTTGTCCCCACTATGTTCCGGTTTGGAATTGTTATTCTGATCACCGGCATTGCTGTCGTTATTGTCCGGCTGGTTATCATTTTCGGAGCTTCCGTCCGTTGTATTATCTTTCTGCTGGCTCTCGGAAGTCTGCTGGTCATCCGTCTGGTTTTCTTCTATCTGGTTTTCTTCGCGCATCTTGTCGTGTTCTTCCTCTTCCTGCTTCTGCTGATTTTTAAAATCATCCGAAAGCTGAGCATAAGGAAGGAAATCAAGCGAAGATAATCCCTCGTGGGCCGCAGACATATATGCTTTCCAGATCTGTGCCGGATATGTGCTTCCACTCAGATTGGAAATGGCTTTTGGATAATCACATCCCACCCAGACTGCGGTTGTATAATATCTGGTAAATCCGCAGAACCATCCATCTTTGTGATCGTTTGTTGTACCCGTCTTTCCGGCACACGGCATATCGGCAAGCTTTGCAGAACGTCCGGTTCCACTGTCCATAACGGAGGTCATGATATCCGTCATCATCCGCGCCGCATCCTGCTTATAAACCGTTTTTTCCGTCAGGCTGGACGTATAGACTACATTTTCGTCAGAATCCACAATTGATTTTACACAGGTCGGTTCCCTGTAAAGTCCGTCATTTTCAACCGCTGCATACCCGGATGCCATCTCAAGTGGAGAAACACCTTTGGTAAATCCACCAAGAGATGTGGCGAGGGTATAATCTCCGTCCTTGATCTGTGCAAAATTCATATTTTTTAAATACTGCAGGCCTGCTTTTGGTGTCAGTTCATCATACAGCTGCCAGGCAATCGTATTAATGGAATGTGCAACCGCATATCTGAGCGGAATCTTTCCGGCATATGTATTGTTTGTATTCGACGGTCCGTCTTTTAGTTTATGGTCATCCACAACGGTATCCGGAGTATACCCGCGCTCCAGCTGCGGAGTATATACCAGCAATGGCTTAATCGAACTTCCCGGCTGACGGTAACTCTGGTATGCACGGTTTAACGTATAATTATCCGAATCCTGCTTACGGCCGCCCACGATTGCCACAACATATCCGCTGTTGTTATCAATTGATACTGCTGCCGCCTGCATCTTGTAAGTTCCGTCTTTGGATTTGTCTTTAAATCCTTTCAGGGTATCATCAATGGCAGACTGCAGTTCCTTTTGTTTTTCCATATCAATCGTCGTATAGATTTTGTATCCTCCGGAAAACAGTTTCTTCTGACACGCACTGTAAAGTTCGTCATATGCTTCCCCATAAGACTTCTTTTCCTTATCCGAATCAAAATAATATTTAAACTGGAAACCTTCCTGTTCCATCAGTGCACGGGTTGCGCAGTCATACGTGTAAGTGTCAATCGAACTGTTAATTTTCTCCGTGTCACTCTTTTTCGGCCGGTTCAGTGCAATCTCTTCTTTGGTTGCCTCATAATACTCTTCCTGGGAGATTTTCCCGTCATCCCGCATATTCTTTAAGATCAGATTCCGCCGGGTAATGGTATTGTCCGGGTGTGTCACCGGATCATAATTGGACGGGCGGTTCGGGATCGCACACAGATACGCGGTCTGCGATACATCAAGATCTTTCAGTTCACAGTTAAAATATCCATGACAGGCAGCGTCAATTCCGTAATAGCCGTTTGCAAAATACACGTTATTCAGATAAAATTCCATAATTTTATCCTTACTGTAACGTTTTTCGAGTTCCCACGCAAGAAACATCTGCTTCACCTTGTACTGCCACGTCTGTTTCGGCTGCATATAAATCAGCTTGGCAAGCTGCATGGTAATCGTACTTCCACCCTGCGTACCACCCTGCGATTTTTTCAGTTTCGACATGACTGTGGCTTTGACCGCGCGCACAAGTCCTTTCAGATCCACACCGTTATGCTGGTAAAACTTCTTGTCCTCAATACTGATAATCGCTGCGACAAAATTCTTTGGAATATCCTCGTATTTGACATACTGCGCATTCTTGTCTCCCCTTCGTTCAGAGATCAGTTTTCCGTCTTTATCAAAAACGGAGCAGGTCTGTGAAGGGATAAACGTAGAATCGTCGGAAGCAGATACTTCCTGCACTGCCTCACGGCGCATCTGCTGTATCTGATCCGCATATCCGCCAAAATAGTAGTATCCAAAACCTGCCAGCACAACAAGCATCAGCACGATCTGCAGCTTTATGACAAACCAGAAAAAGCGATGCTGCTTTTTCTTTCTTTTCTTTTTCTTCTTGGTTGACATATACTCTCCTCCATATTTATTTTGGAAACATACATCATACATTTTATCTCTTTTGGACAGTATATGCACTGTCTCTTATACACATCTCCGAGCCCACGAGACGCGTAGTAATCT
>ENA-OYXD01001360-OYXD01001360.1-human-gut-metagenome-genome-assembly--contig:-NODE-1360-length-11436-cov-3.955452_pt1 | contig 11436 bp, 15 predicted proteins | sample MGYA00244818_ERZ653412 | MGnify/ENA primary metagenome ERZ653412 (study PRJEB26926, sample SAMN06165146) | human gut metagenome | biome: ENVO:00009003; feature: ENVO:2100002; material: ENVO:00002003...
GGAGATGTGTATAAGAGACAGTATTTCTATGGTGCTGTCGGGGAAAGCTAATCCCTCAAATGGTTTGCTTTATGGGATTGCCCACGCCTTGAATATTAAGAGTAATGCCTTAATAGATGCTCTTTTTGAAGCATCATAAGGAGGAATAGGCATGACATGGTTATCAGTGAGTGCCGTTTCCGAGCTTATGGCAGTATCAGAAAGAGCCGTAAGGCGCAAGGCCACTCAAGAAGAAACATTCGGCAGGACAGGCTATCGGTATGTTAGCGGTGCCAATGGCGGCAAGCGTCTGGAAATCCTCTTAGAAGCCCTTCCCGCAGAGGTGCAGACAGCTTATCGCAATCAGCATGGAGGGTTTTCTGCACCCATCACCAATCAGGAGCAATACACTCTTTCCCAGCGGCAGAAGGGCGAGCTTCGGGCTCAGGCCGTGAACCAATATAGCAGGTATCGCAGGGAACAGCGCCGGGCCGGACAGACAAAAGAAACAGAGATTATGCAGTCCTTTGTCGAGCAGTGGAACGCCCAGCATCCCGACTTTACCTTTACCACAAAGACCCTGTACGAGTGGAGGCGTAAAAGCAAAGCGGGAGACCCGGACAAGCTGGTCGATAAACGGGGCGGCTACAATCGCGGCAAAAGCTCTATCCCGCTGGAAATGCTGGACTACTTTAAGCATCTGTATTTACAGGAGAGCAAACCTTCCATTGCAAACTGTTTCCGGCTTACTCAATATGAAGCAGACCGGCGCGGTGTAGTCATCCCGGGAATACGGGCTTTTGAACTTGCGGCGGGCAGTTTCCCCGCTCCTATCGTGGCGCTGTATCGTGAAGGTGGGAAGTATTTCTCAGACCGGTATATGCCCTACACTGAGAGAGACTATGACGAACTAGCCCCCAATGACCGTTGGGTCTCAGATCATCACCTGTGGGACGTCTTCGTGCGGGTGCCCGATGGTGAAGGTAGCTGGAAAGCAGTCAGACCGTGGGGCACCTACTGGATGGATATGCGGACGCGCAAGGTAGTCGCAAGCATTGTCCGCAATGGTGATCCAAACTCTGATGTAGTCGTTTGCAGTTTTGGTATCGGCGTGGAAACCTTCGGCATCCCTCGCTCTGTGCTACTGGACAACGGCAGGGACTATAAAGCTAAAGACGTGTTCAATACCCAATGTGAGGAAGTCATCGACTCCCTCGCGGTCAATTTACAGCTTGATACTGTCTATGCCATTCCCTACAATGCCAAGGCGAAACCTATTGAACGCACCTTTGACACCTTTGAGCAGCAATTCGGCAAACTGCATCCCACCTATGCAGGGAGCAACGCTAAGGCGCGGCCAGAGAGCTTACAGACCCTTGATATTATGGATTACCCTACGTTGGATGAATTCATCGCCATGCACGACCAATATGTCTATGAGGTCTATAATGAAAGCCCGCACAGCGGCTCCTATATGCACGGAAAGTCACCAAATCAAATGTACGCTACGCTGCCCTTCTCTGTGCGTCGTGTGGCAAAGGAAGTCCTATATTTCAGCCTTATGCGGGTAAAGGGCAAACGCATTGTACAGCGCAATGGCATCACCTTCAATGGGATTCACTACTACAACGACGACGTTATCAACTATATCGGAAAGCCTGTTTACGCACGATACAATCCCAAAGAGCCAGATATTCTTTATGTCTTTGACGAGCATCAAAACTACCTGTTCAGTGCGTCCGCTATCGTCAAAATGGGCTTTGCGCCCACCGCCGCAGACTATGAGCGAGAGAACGCCCGTCGCAAGAAAGCTCGCCACGCGGCCCTTGATGGATATAAGCCTGATAAGAGTGTTAAAACCGTTCAAGGGATACAAACTCTTGTAGCCAGTGAAGCCGCCGCCCAGCAGAAAGCACCGGAGGTCACGCCCACCGTTACCGAGCTTGTCCGCAATCCTCAACTTGAGGAGACCGCTCGCCGCGTCGCCATGAGTGACGCCGAGCGCCAATATCAGGATGCCGTAGCAAAGCAACAGGAGGCAAAACAGGCGCAAGACGCGCAAAAGAAACGCTATGCGGACATATTCAAACAGAGTTGCGCCGAGCGGTGCCAGCAGCCCCGCAAAGCGGCAATCGGATGAAAGGAGAGGACACTTATGATTAGACCACCGACAGCACAGACCGCTTGTATGAACGAGGTTTACTTCGCGGCTCATTACGCACAGTCTTGCGGGGATATCTCCCTGATCTATGGCGAAGCTGGGCTCGGCAAGACTTTTTCCCTCCGGCAGTACGCCGCAGAGAAAAAAGATGAAGTCATCTACATAGAGCTCCGGGACTGCGACAAGTCGACTAAGGGCGTATGTGAGCGCATTTTGGAGGTCATCGGCAAGAGCAGACGCGGAAACGACCGAGCACTTGTCAATACGATTATCGACTATTTGAGGGAGCGGCCCAAACTGATTATCATTGATGAGGCTCAGCACTTACTTTTGAAAGCAATCGAAAACCTTCGAGCCATCAATGACGCTACCGAAACGGGAATGGTGTTGTGCGGCAATCCCACGGTTTATGACCAGATGCACGGGAGGGGACAAGCCCACTTCGCCCAGCTATATAGCCGTATCGGGATAAGGAGGTGTATTGTCAGTCCCGATATGGAGGATATCAAATCCATTTTCGCGCCCTATGCCCTTGATGCCGACTGTCTTCGCTTTCTGCATAGCCTCGGTTTACAGTGGGGCGGGATTCGCAACTGCATTAAGATATTCAGTATGGCGCAGGAAATGGCACTAAAATCAGGGGAGCCCCTCTCCGTTGGGCACCTTGAAACGGCACACGACCTCCGAAACGGCAACCAATGAAAAGGGGCTTGTGGCAGTCTCGACCACTGCCACGCCCATTATACCGTGTTTCTAACAAATTGGCAAACAGAAAAGGAGCGGTTGACTATGGGAACAAAATCCACGAAACCTATCACGCAGCCGCAGCTTCGCAAGATATACGCCGAGGCGCGGGAAGCTGGGCTCGACAACGACTATCTCCATGAACTCATTTACAGTATTCACGGCAAGGAGAGCTTAAAAGACCTCCATATGTGGGAGGCCGCCATGCTGATCGACGCACTGGTTAAGATGAACGGCGGCGGAGAGCAGTCCGGCATGATGACCGAAAAGCAGGAGTGGCTTTTGACGGACTATCAGCGAAAGCTCGGGTGGACGGACGCGCAGTTGCGAGGTTTTGTTAAAAAATACGGCCATGTGGATTTCATCCAATGGCTCACCAAAGAAGGGGCCTCTAAGATGATAGAGGCCGTGAAGAACATCTATTCGAAACAGCAAAGGGAGGGTGCGCGAAATGTTCGATAGAAATTGCATCACGCTCTCGGAGCTTGAAACCGATTTAGTTGCTATGTACAGGCTATTGCACGAAGGAGATAAGGCATTCGTTTTTGACTTGGTTCATCATAAGTACACTCGCCTTGTATCAAACGGCGAAACAACTATTCGTCTGATGAACGTGTACCGGCATGAGCAAGCAGCAAAAGGCCAGACGCAATTAAGTCATTTACGGCATGGTACATAATATAAACGCTACCCCCGTTATCACGCGTGATAACGGGGGTATTCCTATATCCGGGGGTAATTCCATATCAGAGGGTTAAAACGACTTGTAGGGGCTTACAGCGGCTTCCCGCCGTATCGCTTCACATCCTCGGCGGACAGGCCCAAAAGCTCGTGAGCGCGGGAGCGGGGGCTATCGGCCTTTAACGTCAGCGGCTCATAAGCGATTTCTCCCATTGGTACGACCTGCGGCGCGGTCTCAGCCCAGTCCTTGAAACCTTCCAACTGCGACATAGCCGAACGAAATGCCCAGTCTTTTTGATACGGCATGAGCTTGCCTGTCTTGAGCGCCATTGTGACGGCTTCCTCGGCCTTGCACTTGTGGGCCTCGAAGCGCAGGGAGTTAACTTCCAGCTTAAGTGCGGCCTGTCCCTGCAAGAGCTCGGCGATCCTATTTTCAATGTCGGAGAGCGGCGCGTCATCGGGAAGTTGTAACATCCCTCGCAGCCCCTTGATAAACTCGGCAGGCTCATCGGCTTCCGGCTCACTGGATGCAGGGGGCAGATTGTTGGTCTCGCCTTCCATATCATCCAACGGTGTCTTAGAAGGACTTCCGACTTTTGCGGAATTGACAATCGCGGTCATGCCGTCAATGGCGGGGGTGTTTGTCAAAGCGGCTGAATGGAGCAGCAGCGCCTTCCTGTCGCTTTCCCGGACGCTGACCACCGGGGACAGATAACGGTACTCTTTGGCGGCGAGGTATTGCGCGGCCTTCTCCGTCCACTCCACCGACGCATATACGCCGTCCTGCTTTAGGATTAAATCCTTAATCCATCCAGCAGCGGGCGCTTGCACATCTTGTAAAGTCTGATGCTCGTAGTCGATAGGAATATCGACATGATGCGCCTTGAAATGATTTAGGATGCTGTTGTATGCCTCCGTATCGATGAGAAAGTCTCCCTTTTGGCTCTTGACGAGACCCAAGGGAAAGAGCTTGATCTCCTTCGGCGGTGTAGTCCGATCCACGTTTAGACTATTGATAATGGGAATCAACGTGATATTATCCATTGGTTAAGCCCCCTCCGTTGTGCCGTCCGAGCCATAGGCAAGCTGCCAAAGGCCGAATCCGGCGTTACAGCGGGTGTCTACACCGTAGAGGTATTCGTTACGGAGGAAGACATTATCATCGTTGGCGGCATCCTTCGCCACCAACGCAGGCTTACGCCGGTTCTGGAAGATAAACGGTTTAATGACCTTTCCCGTACAAAGAAGGAACCACATATTTGGGTAGCGCATAAGTTCGGGTGCAATCAGCACCTCGGCGGTTCCCTTGTAGATGTTGGTCTCGTTGTTTATTTCCTCGGCATACACAATGCGCCGGGCCGCCGCTTCATTCTGAGGCGACACCACCAGTAAATCCGGTACGATGTAGAGCGGTTCGCCTTCATCGTCAAAGAGGGACATCATGGCGGAGCGGGCCGCGCCGTAACTTGCGGGGGTGAGTTTCTCCGTTCCCTTGTTACTCTGCGTCCCCTTCTTTGATGAGAACAGGAAGGGGTGAGCATCGGAAACAAATGGCACCTTATCATACCCTAATTCCTCAAAGGCCCGGGGAAGAAGGCCGAATACCAGCTTATCCGGCAGCTTGCGGGCGCTCTCCGCGAGGTCTTGCACCATCGGCTTGTAGACGCCGATCTTGTCATCCTCAATGTCGTTACGGCTGACCGCGACCGTCTTTTCAAAGAGTTTGTTTTTGATGGTGTAGGTATGTACCGTGAGGTTACGGATGAGCCTGTCGCCCACCCACTCTCTCATGCTCGGCATGGAGCCGAGCCAAGCATAGTTCTCATCAGATGCTTCTGAGGGAACCTCCATAGCAATTTTCGGGTAGAGTACAGCCGTTTCCTCATAGGTTTTGTTAAAGACCGTGTTGAAGCTACTGTAAATCTCCCGGAGTGAACCTTGATTTACTATCATTTTGAAACCTCCTGTTTTTCTTAGCCTGATGTTGATTCCGTGGCATCCCGGCCAATAATTTGCTGAACCCACCTTTGGCTGACTTCATATTTCCGGGCAAGCTCCGCCGAATTATATCCGTTGTATTCTTCTCGGATTTTCTGGTCTCGGAGCGGACGCAATATCTTCTCTTTTCGCGGCAAATAGAAGGTTGAACCGCCCACCAGCAACGCGAGTTTCAAAAGATTATCCGTCCCGATTTCATCGGCGATTGCCCTGCATAGTCCGTCAGGCAGCATAGAAGGGGTGAGCTCACTTGTCCATGTTTCCAACATGGCTTGCACCGCCTTCCCGCAATCTGATTGCTATTTCATAGTACCGCTACTTCTAAGAAGTTTCTATATGAAGCAGTTCAGAGTTTTACTTCCGGGGGACAGTTGCAGGATTTAGCGGTACAATACGGGAAAAGGGGATGGCAATATGAGAATTTATCAGGTTGACCGATTGCTTTGCAAACAAGAGCTTGTAACAATGATAATTCGAGGGCATACACTCCGCGAGATGGTCGAGTTTGTGGCCAGACGCGGCGAGAGATGTTCCAAGTCTTCCATTGACCGTTACCTCAAGGGTAAGTTCATTGAGGGACGTATTTTTGAGGACGGCTCCGTAGAGTTAAAAGAAAAGGAAGGGCACCAGGTCAGAGTGACCCGATACCCTCCTAAGTTGGATGAAAACGCGCAACCAGATATATACTTGCACCGTACTGGCGATTAGTGCGGCGTTTCAATATCCCATTCTAACCCATCCACAGCCCGCTTCAATCCCATGTCATCCCAACGATACCCAGCATATCCCGGTGTATCTCACCGTTTGCATGTCGCATATTCACGATTTGCGGGTAGTATTACATCTGATTTTTCTTTTGGAGCCTGATTCTGACTTCGTCATGCCAGTCCATCATGTGACCTCATTTACTCGATTTCTCAATTTTATTATACCATGCGCCGTCCTATAGAAAAAGGCGAAACGCATCTGCGCCCCGCCCGACCGTTTTTTATTTCTCTCTTTTGTCCGTTTCTGCCGGTGTTCCGCGCTTCTTCAGAAGATGTTCATCGAGCGCCGTGATGACCATATCCTCCTTCTACTTGGTAAGGTGCGTATAGGCTCCAAGCGTGACCTCAAATATCCGCATGTCCCAGAAATTTCTGTGCAGATTTCACGTCAACGTCAGCATCAAACAGCATGGTCGCGTAAGTATGCCGCAGCATGTGCGCGGGAAACTCGTCAATTACCAGCTTGCGCCGTTTGCCTCTGGCGCCGTTCTCGCGGCCGGCGCATTCATTCAGATAATTCATGAAAGTTGCCCACGCGCTGATATAGGCCACTCCCGACCTCAGATGGCCGTGCGCATCCGGACAGACCAGAGTTCTTTCTGATGGAGTACAGCACATCATAAAGGATCGTCGGCATGGGCACCTCCCGGTAACCGGCCTTTGTCTTCGGAGTCTTGATGGCTGCCTAGTTGACGATGGCCTCCCGTGCCTTGGTCACGTGAATAAGCTTCTTTTCAAAATCAATGTTCGACCAGTTGAGAGCCAGCACTTCACCCTTGCGCAGGCCGGCATACAGCATGGTCATGGCGGAGAACTCCCAGCAATCGCTGTCAAGACCCAGCTCTACGAACTTGCTGTTGGTGCTCTCCACTTCCAGCGGCTTATCGTGGGGGGCTTTCCCGGTCACTTCCGTCTTGCCCGTCGAAATCGGGAAATAGCCCTCCGGGACAATGCTTCCCGTGATCTAGACTGTACCGACGGGCAGTCCGTAGACGCTCACGATGCTTTTATCGTCGGTGGTCAAGATCCAGCACGTTGCCGTTAGCGGATCAGCGTATCATATACGCACAGGATTGTAAACGGTGCGGTTTTCGTTTAGTATAAGGATAAACGAGATAATAGAGTTATGGAGTAAATAGAACAATTATCATTCGCATCGCCAAAGGAAGAACCGCCGCCGGATACCCAATTCATGCTGGAATTGACAAAAGTATCAAAATATTGATGGCTGGATTCAAGTGGCGGAATCGTCTCATGTCCAAGCCTCAAATGAAAGAATGCCGAAAGAACGGAGGCCGTCCATGCCCTACACCGAGTTGATCAAAAGTTTTGAGCGTATCCGCAACTACATGCGGGACTTCTATGTATACGGCTTCAAAAGCAGAACGGAATACGACAAGAAGAGTGCGCGCAGCTACGACAATGAGCGCAGGCGTATGGAAAGCTGGCTGGGCGATTATATGTCCTTCCGGCAGACCGAGGGTGGCAAGAACGTGTTCCTCACCATCGATTCACGGACAACGGCGCATAACCCGCTTTATAAGGCGTGAAAATCGAAAAGTTTCACGGACGTCGATATCACGCTGCACTTCATCCTGTTTGACATCCTGTATGATGAGTCTGTTTGCCTTACTCCGCGCGAAATACAAGAACGTATCGGCAGCGATTATCTCTCTGCTTCCGTGCGCCTATGGTATTCGACGGATCTGTTCCCGTTCCTCTTGATCTGTTATAGAAACATCGGTCGTGTTAGTTCGCCAGAAAACGCTATCTGTGATTATTATACCCGAAACTCCAATGCATTCCTACCGTATATTCTGCCGAATGCTCTTTGCTGCAAACGGTGTTCTCCGTTGCGTCCCCGCTATGGTATAATCTGAGCAGGCAAACCGGGGTTTGTCTATATCATGTGTTTTGAGGGAGAAGCATATCATGAAACCGTGGTTTACGATTGACCGCATTGATTCAGATACACATATTATCAGCGAATATCGGCATTGGGAGGAGACCCATTGCTATCTGTTGGAGGGCAGTGAACGCGCCCTGCTGATCGATACGGGGCTTGGTATCAGCAACATATCCGAGCGGGTTGAAAAGCTGACCGCAAAGCCGGTCACTGCTGTTGCCACGCATATCCACTGGGATCACATAGGCGGGCATAAGTATTATCCGGATTTTTACGCGCATGAAGCGGAATTGAATTGGCTTTCCGGCGAATTCCCGCTAAGCATTGAAACGGTCCAGCAGATGGTGCTTGACCGCTGTGACCCGCCGGATGGCTATGACGTGAGCACCTACGAATTTTTTCAAGGCACGCCGACGAGGGTTCTCCACGACGGAGATACCATTGATCTCGGAGGCAGAATGGTCACCGTGCTTCACACTCCAGGACATTCGCCCGGCCATATGTGTTTCTTTGAAACTGCGCGGGGATACCTGTTTACCGGCGATCTGGTTTATAAGGATACCCTGTTTGCCTATTATCCGTCCACAGACCCGAAGGCATATCTAAGGTCGCTTGAGAAGGTTGCGGCGCTTCCAGTTAACAAGGTGTTTCCAGCACATCATACGCTTGATATTCAGCCGGAGATATTGCTGCGTATGCGGGATGCTTTTGGCAGGCTTGACAAGGAAGGCAGGCTGCATCATGGCAGCGGAACATCCAAGTATGGGGATTGGGCCGTTTGGCTGTAACCCGGAATTGAACCGAGCAAAGCAAATACCAACAGCCCTCCCGCCGGACAGCAGGTGGGAGGGCAATGCATAAAAGGATATAGCGGGGCAAGCCTTGAACGGGATGCTAGCGTTCCGCTTTCTCCGCCCAGAGTTTTAACTCCGCTTCCTTTGCGTTGCTGCTGAAGCGTTTCCCTTCTTTCAGCATGGCACCCTTGCAGGAAGGAGCGAGCTCCGCGTTCGTGTTACCCATGCCGCTGCCGCCGGAGGTGGCAAACGGGACTATGGTCTTGCCCGTCAGGTCATGCTGTTCAAGGAAGGTGTTGATAATCGTCGGCGCCACATACCACCAGATGGGGAAGCCCACATAGACGGCATCGTATTCGGCCATGTTCTCCACCCTGTTCGCAACCGCCGGGCGGAAGGACTTATCGTTCATCTCAATGGTGCTGCGGCTCTCCTTGTTCGTCCAGTCCAGATCAGCCGCGCTATAAGGCTTTTCCGGCAGAATCTCAAACAGATCCGCGCCAATGGCGGCTGCAAGCGTTTTTGCCAGCTTTGCAGTTACGCCGCTTGCTGAAAAGTATGCTACCAGTTTTTTGCTCATCGTTTGATCTCCTTTGTCTTATTGTGTGTCCATTCAAATTCGTTTTACGGAATTCCTATGCGAGCTCCCATACGAATGTGACCGTATCACGGGTGTCGATCTCATCGGGTTCTATCTCGATGGATTTTGCGCGCATGGGCGCTGCAAGGCAGTTATCCGCCATGCTGTACCTGGTTTCAGAGCATATATTGAGTTCTGCCCAGTTGTAATCGATGGCAACAAGCCTGCCGAGCTTCTCATTCGATGCTTCGCACAGGATCTCCGCCGTTCTTCTTGCGTTCTCCGCAGCGCTTTTGAGCAGTTCCTCCTTGACGCCGGTCGGGTCCCTGACTGTGAACACGATAGAAAGCACGGGCTTTGCCACGCAGTCCGCAATCGCGCCGAGCGTCTGAGGCAGCCTTTTTGCGTCAAAATCGAATGCGATCTTCAGCGAGTGGGAAACGATATAGCCGTTGAACACGTTCTTCCACGTTCCGTTCCCGTCCTGCTCGTTCTGATAATCTGTCCGGACATTGAAGTTCGTGGTCTTGAGCGCTTCCTTGTCAAACCCTGTCCCGGCCAGAGAAGCCTTCAGCTGCTCCAGATGAACAGCTGCAAGCTCCATGGCCTTCTCGTATTTCATGTCCTGCGCGTCGAGCGTCATGCTGATGATCACATAATCCGGCTTTGCCGTTGCGCTGCCCACGCCCTTTACCGTAATCGTCCTTGTCATTTCATCTTCCTCCTTATTGCCCGCCTTTTCATGTTTTTCTTCTTCTGCGGTACACCTCCCGCAACGATTTATCCAGATATGGCCATGCTTTTTCCTTTATCCAAGCCATGGCTTCCGCAGACCGCCTCCGCAATTCTGCCTGACAAGGGTTCAATACTGTTTCCACAGCAGAGCCTCCCTAGCCATTATATCAAAAAGGAAATTACAAGCCAATTTTTATCGAAACCTTCCATAAAAGAGGCATGAATGACCCCGCCATGCGGGCAGCTGTCACTTATGTTCCCGCTATGATATAATTGAACAACTAACATCACACGCCGGGGAGAAATGCATGTACAAATACTTATTGTGGGATATCGACGGTACCGTGCTGGATTTTCTGGCATCAGAGCAATACGCCATCCGCGTGCTGTTTCAAAAGTACGAGCTCGGCACATGCAGCGACGAAATGCTGCGTACCTATTCGAAGATCAACGTGAAATACTGGGAAGCGCTTGAACGAAACGAACTGACCAAACAGGAGATTTTAGTGGGCCGGTTCCGGGAATTCTTTGCGATGTTCGGCATCAATCCCGCGTTGGCAGAACCCTTCAACAGCGAATATCAGGCGGCGTTGGGCGACCATCTGGTGTTCGTTGACCATGCAGAAGAAATGCTCCGGGCGGAGAAGGGCAACTATACGCTTATCGCAGTGACCAACGGAACCAAAGCGGCGCAGGCAAAGAAGCTCAGGCGGTCCGGGCTTGACCAAATCTTTGACGCGGTGTTCATCTCGGAGGATGTGGGATATGAAAAGCCCAACGCGGCCTATTTTGAACATGTGTTTTGCAAAGCTGGCATTGCGGACAAAACACAAGTGTTGTTGATCGGCGACTCTCTGACCAGCGACATGAGGGGCGGCGAGATTGCAGGCATCGATACTTGCTGGTACAATCCAAAGCACCGCATAAACACCCTGAATATCCCCGTGACCTATGAGATCGACGATCTCAGCAAGCTCGCGGAGCTTCTTCGTTGACAAGTGGTGCGTAAAAAACAGCTTTCAGGAACCGCATGGCGCGTATGCCGACTTGTCCTGTCACGGGGCATGCTGCAAGGCGTCTCCACTCACAGC
>ENA-OYXD01001362-OYXD01001362.1-human-gut-metagenome-genome-assembly--contig:-NODE-1362-length-11389-cov-5.157226_pt1 | contig 11389 bp, 9 predicted proteins | sample MGYA00244818_ERZ653412 | MGnify/ENA primary metagenome ERZ653412 (study PRJEB26926, sample SAMN06165146) | human gut metagenome | biome: ENVO:00009003; feature: ENVO:2100002; material: ENVO:00002003...
CGGCTCAATATAGGACAGAAGCGGATTTTCAATCACTTCGCTGCCCTGACGGTGATGATCAAACACAACGATCGTATCTGTGCGCGTGAGCAGTTCCGGGCACTCCGTATAACTTGGCCGATTGGTATCTACCACCATAACCAGGGAATTGCGGCTTACTTCCTCGATTGCAATCTCACTGTTGATAAACATGTCTTCCGGATAGCCTTTTCCCGGAGTAAAACATTCCATAAGCGGCCGGATGGAAGTTGTTGGCTCATTGATCACGATCTGTGCCTTTTTTCCAAGCACACGGGCTGCACAGAAAATTCCAATTCCCGCACCAAGGGAATCGACATCTGTCAGGCTGTGTCCCATGATAATCACATTCTCACGGCTTTCAATAATTTCATGCAGCGCATGCGCCTTGACCCTCGCTTTTACACGGGTGTTGCGCTCCACCTGTTTTGCCTTGCCGCCAAAATATGCAATATCCTCACCATTTTTGACAACGACCTGATCGCCGCCCCGTCCGAGTGCCAGATCAATTGCCGCACGTGCCTGCTCATAGTTCTCGTTGTAAGAAGTCCCCTTGATCCCGACACCGATACTCAGCGTGACCGCCATCTCATTGCCCACTTTGACCGTCTTGACATCTTCAAGTACACTGAACCGGTCGTCCATAAGCTTCTGTAAATATTTATACTTAAATACCACAAAATACTTGTCTTTTTCAATTTTGCGGACAAGCGCATCCATCTTTGAAAAATACTGGTTCACTTTCCTGTCGACAAGGGCAATCAGAAGTGATCGCTTCACATCCTCGATACTGTCAAGTGCCTCGTCATAGTTATCAATGTAAACAAGTGCCGATACCTGTTTCTGATCCAGATTCTCCTGTCTGCAGTGCTGCAGTTCCGTCTCATCAAACAGATACAATGCCGTCAGGAATTCATCGGAACCTTTCACATCAATTTCTTTACTCTCCTCCATGATATCGTCAAAATAAATACGATTCAGGGAAATCCGGAAAATGCGCTCCTTTTTTTCAATTGTTATATCCTGTGCATCCTCATGTTTCTGAAGAAACTCACGGGTAATATTGGAAAAAAGGGTTGTAATTGATTTATGATAGTTTCTCCCCACTCCCGTCAGTTCGGAAAAACGTTCATTCACCCAGAGAATTTTCCCCGTATAATCCAGCAGCGCATATGGAATTTCAAACTCATTCAAAAGCTTTTTTTGTACCGTTGCATACTGTGTGGCAAAATTGATAATTTCATTTGCAAGCCGGGGTCTGGTATTATAATATAAGCCCAGTTCCAGTACAAAATAGACAACAATAAATACCGTCAGCAAAAAGCCTGCCGTCACATCGTAAAAATAAAGCCCCACATCTGCGAGTGTCATCGGGATCGTCAGCCACAATGGCCAGCAGAGATATGATCTCAGTTTTCCCTTAAACCGAACCTTTGATTTCATTTACGCTCCTGTTCTTTCCACATCATCGCCCAACTGTGGAATATACCCCCACATCAATAATTTATAGTATAACATTTTCCCTGTGCAAAATAAAGACCTTACTGAGATAACAAAAACTGCCCCATTTTCATGGAGCAGTTTCGTCCAATGCATCACAGATGTATCTGTGTTATCCGTTTTCTTTTGCAATTTCCACAATGGATTTGCTCAGTCCTGCAATCCCCTGAATATCCGATGGGATAATAATCTTGGTTGCCTGACCGTCTGCTGCCTTGGCAAATGCCTCCAGACTCTTAATCTGAAGTACCGCATTATCCGGAGCAGCTTCTTTGAGCATACGGAGACCATCTGCATTGGCCTGCTGGATCTTTAATGTAGCCTCTGCCTGACCTTCGGCTTCCTTGATGGTTGCTTCCTTCTGTGCCTCGGCACGCAGGATTGCAGCCTGTTTTTCAGCCTCTGCATCGAGAATTGCAGACTCCTTATTTCCTTCTGCAACCAGAATTGTAGATTTTTTCTCACCTTCTGCACGCAGAATGGCTTCACGCCGCTCGCGCTCTGCCTTCATCTGTTTCTCCATGGCATCCTGAATTGCCTTTGGTGGAATAATGTTCTTTAACTCCACACGATTTACTTTGATACCCCACGGATCTGTTGCCACATCCAGCGTTGCACGCATCTTTGTGTTGATGGTCTCACGCGATGTCAGTGTCTCATCCAGTTCCAGATCACCAATGATATTACGAAGCGTCGTAGCAGTCAGATTTTCAATTGCCATGATTGGATTTTCCACACCGTATGCATACAGCTTTGGATCCGTGATCTGAAAATATACAACCGTATCAATCTGCATTGTTACGTTATCTTTTGTGATTACCGGCTGTGGTGGGAAATCAACCACCTGTTCCTTCAACAAAACCCTTTTTGCAATACGGTCAATAAACGGCACCTTAAAATGCAGCCCTACCGACCATGTGGTAAGATACCCTCCAAGTCTCTCCACAACTACCGCATGCGCCTGTGGAACAATTTTCACACAGTTCACAATAATGACCAATGCAATGATCACTACAATGAGAATTACAACAGGCATAACTTTTTCCTCCTTTACCTATACCTTTTCTACTATAAGTTTGACACCACTGATTGCCAGAATTTTTGCTTCTTCTCCCGGTTCAATGATCTCATTATCATTACGGGTACGCACCGTCCACTCCTGTCCATGAACAACTGCCATCCCGGTCTGATCCATATTACTGACGCGCTCGGAAATCCGTATATTTTCCCCAATCAGGCTATCCGCGTTTGTTCTTTGCATTTTAGCATTTACATATTTACGCGCCCACGGTCTTGTCGCAACAAGCAAAAGAATGGATACCACTAAAAATACCAGAAACTGCACCACCGGATTTACCCCTGCCATTGCCATAACCAGTGCCGCAAGTGCACCTGCGGCAAACCATATGCACGTTAGTCCGATTGTTGCAAGTTCTCCCAGAACAAACACAATCAAAAGTACCATCCAAAGCAATTCATACGGATCCATCGCTCTTATAATTATCATAGACTCTCCCTCTTTTCTGCCACTTTTTTATTTTGGCGAATGCACAGAATACATACCGGCATTTTCCATCCGAATCACAAATGCTTTTGCAAATCCGGCTGCTTTTGCATAATGCTGAATCTGTGGCTGTTGCACCAGTTTTAAGTCCCATCCGTGCATCTGCACGATTTTTGACACGATGGAAAGTCCAAGTCCGTTCCTCCCATCGCTTACCCGCGCTTTGTCCCCACGCGTAAAAGGATCAAACAAATGCTGCGCCTGTTCCTCTGGAATTAGAATTCCGCTGTCTGCCACCAATACATAAATCCGCTCCAGCTCCCTATAAGCAAACAGTCCGATTCTTGTTCCCTTTGGATTGTGCTGCATGGCATTTGTCAGAAGGTTTGTCACTACACGGGATAACTGAAGTTCATCCGCCCAGACCGGTATCGTTTCCTCCGGAATATCTGCTGTCAGTGTCATTCCGTTTTCTTCCATCTCTGCATACAGCATTGCCGCATTTTCTCTGAGAAGTTCACACAAATCAAGTGTTTTACAATTTAATGTAAACCCTTCGCTGTCCAGTTTAACATATTCAAACAACAAATTGATCAGATTTCCGATCCGAACGGATTTATTCTGGATGGCGTTCAGATATTCCTGCTGCTTTTCCGGTTCCTGTACCATATGATCCGCCAGCGCTTTTGCGTAGCCGGATACGGTCGTGACCGGTGTCCGAAGATCATGTGCGATATCGGAAAGCATCAGATTCCGCTTGCGGTCAAACTCTCTCTGCTGCTGTTCGCGCTCCTCCTGGATCTGATGAAATTCCGCCATCACAATCCGCGCGAACGTTATCGCACCCAAAATATAAGGAAGCAGCATACACACCATTAACAGCAGCAGAACCACAAACAGCAGGATGGCTTTCCATCCTTCCATCTCCTGTACGACGACGGAACTCCTTGTCGCCGGAAGTGCATTGCCCAGCCAGTCCTGTAATCGTTCCCCTGTCCACTGCATCATTCCCTGCAGCGGTGATGGCAAAAGCATCCGGACGGCATTTACTATCAGCAATAACAGAACACATATGATAAAAATAAACAGATCCGTCTTTCCAACGGATGACTGCCTCTGGTAATTCGGGAAAAAGACTTTCATTACCACAGGCATAACCGCCTGACTGATCAGGAAACTGATCAGCGACTGTGCAATCGTTACCAATACAAGGATATAAATAAACCGTTTGATCAAAAACGCCTGTAAATCACGCATTGCTATTTCTCCAGTCGATAGCCCAATCCGCGGATGGTTCGAATATAAGCTGCCGGGTCTTCATCAAGTTTTGCCCTCAGCTTGCTGATGCAGACCATAATATTATTGTCTGCAACCACATAAGTGTCACCCCATCCCTGTTCATAGATCTGTTGTTTGGTAAACACTTTTCCCGGATGCTTCATAAATAACTCCATGATCCGGTACTCTACCGAAGTCAGTTCAATCGGTTCTCCATTTTTTTTGAGTACGCAGCCTTCCGGATCCAGTTCCAGATCCCGGACGGTCAGCATACCGGATGACAGTTCCGCTGTCCCCAGAGCATAAAACCGACGGATATTTGAATTGACACGTGCTACTGCCTCCAAAGGATTGAACGGTTTTGCCAGATAATCATCTGCCCCGAGATTTAACCCCAGAATCTTCTCGGAATCCGCATCCTTTGCCGAAAGTATCATAACGGGAATATTGCTTGTTTTACGTAATTCCTGCAACACATGGTATCCGTCCATCTCCGGCATCATAATATCCAACAGACACAGATCCACATGTTCTTTCTTCAGCAGTTCCAGTGCCTGCTTCCCGTTTTCTGCCTCAATAATCTGATAATTTTCATTTTCTAGATACAGCCGGAGAAGCGTTCGTATCTCCGGCTCATCATCTGCAATTAAAATCGTATAATTCATACATTCTCCTGCCGGAAAGGTGAATTCACCGGATCCTCCTGCTGTGTAAATCCGTTTGAACCAGCCGGGTTTGCATAGCACAGTGCCTCATACAGTGCGGCATGTGTTGCATTCACATATGGTGACACATAAAAGATTGCAAGAATTCCAAGTGTCAGTCCGGATAAAATGTACCATCCGATAAAGGACAGATCCAAAACAAATGCTTTCCATTTCTGTCCCTGCATCATACGCTTGCTTTCCGCAAATGCCTGCTCTTTGGTCATCTGCGGGTTATCTGCCAGAAGGTACGGAATCATCATATATTCATATGCTTTTACAATACCCGGAATGATAAAAAGCAATGACCATAAAACCGTAAACAGATCACGGAAAAACATTGTCTTTGCAACATTCCTGTAATTATTGTCAAATCCATATCCAATGTTCCCAATCTGTGCCGGCTCATTTAAGTTGCGGATAAAGAATCTCCTGCATCCAACCTCCAACGGATTTATGATAAATACATCAACCAGAAGTATAAGGACAAAAATCACCAGAAAAACAACTATGAGTATGCCGATGGCGATCGCTGCTGCGACCATACCGCCCATCATTCCCCTGTTTCCTGCTTTCAGTCCGTCCTTAAAGCCTTCTTCAAGCCCAGCCTCAAAATCGCGTAGTGAACCATCATCACTGTCATAACTGCTGTCATAATCATAGGAACTGCCTGCCTGATTATCCGATCCATGTAAGGAACCGGTTGCACTGCTGATGTTGCCCGAAGCAGCTCCGCTTCCCCCTGCAATCAGTGTCAGCAACAGGCTGATCAGAATACATTTCCAATAATTTCGTTTAAATGTTGCTTTCGCCCTTCCCTTTAATTGTGCGCGACTCCACATATCAAATTCCTCCATTTCCTTTTGATGATATCATCATAACACCAAATCCTTATCTTAAAAATCGCTGCACCTTAACATTACCTTAACAACGTGTATTTAATTTGCCTGTTTCTTCTTCGGCAAAAGAAGGCTCAACAGAAGGGAAACAACAAACACTCCTGCGTAACCAGTCCGACATTCTGGCTGAACGATGTCAGTGGCAGGCATCCAAAGCATCCGGAAATTGCACTGGAAAATCCATCCACAGCAAGTGAGCCCTGAAGTTCCTCCATTTTAAGGTCACGTCCAAGTGCTCCGGTACACACAGCAGTTGTCGCGCCGGTTGTCTCTGCTGCTGAAACCAGAAAGACAATCGCAATGGTTAAGAAGGATCCAAGGTTAAATACCGGCTTATGGCTGGTGAAAAACACAAGTTTTGGAATGCTGAAAAATCCTACCTGGTCAATGGTCTCCTGAATTCCGGAAAAATCCACCATAGGTGCAATCCCTGCAACCGTAAATATAATAGAAAGAATATATCCGAAAATAAGTCCCACCAGAATATTCAGATTCTTATAAACACCCTTTAACACATATCTTGCCACCAGGCACACGATAAGGGTCAGGGCACCTACCAGCAGATGATACCATGCCCCGAACCAGAGCTGCACTGCAGACGATCAGTACGGGTGCCAGATTTGCTACAAACATGGCAAGCACATGTTGAAGGCCAAACGGAATTGCTTTTCTCATGTATAGACAAAGACAGTTTATCATCTTATTGCCCATAGTGTCAAACAGGATTTCCCGGTTGCGGTATAATTATCATCTGTGCTATACTATGAACAATTAGCGTGTGAAAGCGTACAAAAGAGGAGGATTTATTTATGACATCTGCACAAATATGCATCATGATTGCCATTATCGTATACCTTATTGGTATGATCTATATTGGTTTCCGATGTTCCAAGAAAAACAACAGTACTGACGATTTCTATCTGGGTGGCAGAAAACTCGGTCCTTTCGTAACCGCGATGAGTGCCGAAGCTTCCGACATGAGCAGCTGGCTTCTGATGGGACTTCCGGGCGTTGCTTACCTCACCGGAATTTCAGATGCCGGATGGACAGCAATCGGACTGGCTGCCGGTACATACATTAACTGGCTGATCGTTGCCAAACGTATCCGCCGCTATACGCACACCTGCAACAATTCCATTACCATCCCATCGTTCTTCAGCAACCGCTATCGCGATGAAAAAAAGATGCTGCAGGTCATTGCTGCTATTTTTATTGTTATCTTTTTTATTCCTTATACGGCCTCTGGATTTGCCGCATGCGGAAAACTTTTTTCCAGCTTATTCGGGGTAAAGTATCTGACCGCCATGATCATCAGTGCTATCGTAATTGTGGCATACACGACACTTGGCGGATTTCTTGCTGCTTCCACAACGGACTTTATCCAGAGTATCATCATGTCAGTTGCTCTGATTGTAGTTCTGATCTTTGGTGTAGAAACTGCTGGCGGTATCGGTGCCGTTATCCACAACGCCTCCGAGCTTCCGGGATATCTCTCCATGACACTTTCCTATGATGTAAACACCGGAAAGGCCGCTCCTTACAGTGCCCTGACCATTGTTTCCACTGCCGCATGGGGACTTGGATATTTCGGTATGCCGCATATCCTGCTCCGCTTTATGGCAATCGAGGATGAAAAAAAACTGAAACTGTCCCGCCGCGTTGCAACCATCTGGGTCGTAATCTCCCTGTTCGTTGCCGTCTTTATCGGTGTGATCGGTTATACCATGAGCAAAGTCGGCGCACTGGAGATGCTGACCGGATCGAATTCCGAAACCATTATCGTAAAAATTTCCGCCCTGCTCTCCCAGCACGGTGTGATATTTGCCCTGCTTGCGGGTGTGATTCTCGCCGGCATTTTAGCTTCCACCATGTCCACTTCGGACTCGCAGCTGCTGGCTGCATCTTCTGCGGTTTCTTCCGACATTCTCGGTGCTTTCCGCAAAGATTCTTCCAACAAAAACGGAAGCATGGCAGCCGCAAGAATTACACTCCTTGTAATTTCTGTCGTTGCCGCATTCATTGCCAGAAATCCGGACAGTTCCGTATTTGCCATTGTTTCTTTCGCCTGGGCTGGATTCGGTGCCGCATTCGGACCGGTTGTTCTGTTTTCCCTGTTCTGGAAACGTACCAACAAATGGGGCGCACTTGCCGGTATGGTCTGCGGGGGTTCCATGGTATTTATCTGGAAATACCTGATCCGCCCACTTGGTGGTATCTGGAACATCTATGAACTGCTTCCTGCATTCCTGATTGCCTGCGCTGCGATCGTAATCGTCAGTCTGCTGACACCAAAACCTTCCAAAGAAATCGAAGAGGAATTTGACCGGGTCGCACAGATGAAATAAATCTTTTAACTTTGTATACCAAAAATGTCGGTAGATATCTGACAGATATCTACCGACATTTTTAATTCTTATTTTCAATTATGCTTTGATCCTAGCGGCGGATCTTTACAGACTTCACACTGCTGTATGGACTGTAATACTTTGTTCCATCTACAGTAACATAGCTGCGGATCTTGTAATAATAAGTTCCTTTGGTGAGTTTTGCCCTTGTATAAGACTGCATCTCACCATCTTTTGTAGCCGCAATCTTCTTGTATCCATAATCATATGCTCCCTTGGAGCGGTAGATTTCATAGCCGGTAACGGAAGTACCTGGCAGCCATGTGATACGGACTTTTGATCCGTGTGCACGCAATCTTGTGATAACCGGCTTCTCCGGCTTAATAATAAAGCTTGTCTTTGCAGATCCCGTATAATTACCGGTTCCCACTACCATAACAGCAGCTTTTCCCGGTGCACCATTGTCACTATAATTCAGATAGTAATCCGAACCTTCTTTTAAAACAATGTTATTTAATGTAACGGTAACTTCCGGTTTTACGGAAGATCCCGTATATCTTTGTGCTGCAATCTTACTGATCACCGCATTTGCAAGATTATTGGATGAAACCGTTGTATTTCCGTTTCCATGATTTACGATACGGAAATAAACTGTTCTGCTTCCATAATAATTTCCGATTCCGTTAATTGTTACGGATGCAGTACCGATATTGCGGTTGTTGCTGTAAGTAAGTGTATAATCTCTTCCCTCGTACAGATAGCCGCCATTCAGCCATACCGATACAGACGGACGGATATCATATCCGGTGTATGTCTGATCAACGATTGTACCTACCGAAGCATTTGGAATATAGTACGAATAGGTATTATTGCTGTTATTGGTTCCTGTTACCTGAACCGGAATCTGCAGAGGAATTCTTCCATCCGGACGATTCAGTGTAAGTGTTGTGGAACCTGCAGTATTTGCGATCAGTTTTGTTCCGCTGATATAGGCAACCGCAGTATTGGATACATACATATTCAGTCCCTGTACAATCGGACAGTTTGCATTGCTTGGCCAGTGATTAGATACTTTAATGTTTTCATAGCATCCAGATAAATCAATGGTCTGACCCGCAGACATCTGAATGTAATTTCCAATGGATGACGGAACAACAATCTGATCTGAGGTAATATTGCTTTCCGCAATCTGAATATTGTTTACCGTTGTCGTCTGGTTGTTCGGTGTTGTATAGGATGTTCTGGTTACCGTGTTGGCAAATTCCTCTACCCAGTAGTGGTAGCCATTGTAATATACATGTCCGATTCCGACAGCTGTAAACTGGCTGTTTAACATATTTCTACGCTGTTCCTGTCCGGAATAATTTGCATTGTCTTCCCGCATTGCGTTGTGAAGTGCAGATGCTGAAGAATAATTCACACCGATATTCTCTGCATAAACTCCCGCATAGACACCGTTTTCACTGTAAGCAGTATAATAATTTGTGCCATTTGGTCTGGTGTGTGAATACGAAAGTGCAATCTCTGCTGCACGTTTCATGGCTACCTGCTCCAGTGCATAGTCGTAAGTAAGCGGCTGCAGATTATTACAATATGTCTTCGTGTAATTGTTTGCATCCCAGTACCATGCATCGGATGAATTTCTGCGCATACTGTTGATCATGCCATAGACATTTCTGGCATCCGTCTGTCCGTATGTAACCTGAATACTCACGTTCCGTGTACCGGTTGTTGCAGCCATCACATTGCCCGCATACCCCAGTGGAAGCAGTGAAACAATCAGGACAAACGCAAGCAGACGCCTGAGTACATTGTGCGTTTTGGTTTTTCTCATAATCTTGATCCCTTCCTTTATTTTAAAGTTTTGTTATCCCTATTGTACGCTTTTTAGCTGCTTCCCGCAATGATAATTTCATAAAGTTTGCTTGACAAGCATACCAGAAAAGCTATACTCTAATTAGCAAACAGGTGGAGAAGGGAGAAATGACTGACTATGACATATCAGGAATTAGTTTCAAAATTAAAAGATACTTATCAGGAGAAAGATGCTTCCAAAATCAGTGAACATCTTGCCATCCAGTTTAACATACAGGGAGAAGCCGAAGGTGCCCTGTATCTGGAAATTGCAAATGGACAGCTTCATATTGAACCCTATGAATATTATGACCGTGACATTTTAGTCACCACTTCAGCTGCCAGTCTGCTCGCACTTGCAGAGGGCAGTCTTGACATTCTCGAAGCTTACCAGAGTGGGAAAATTTCTGCGGAAGGAAATCTTGCAAAAGCATTGCTGTTAAATGAAATTGTCACCGGTTCATCCGAAGCTCCGGCACCAGCGGAATCTGCTCCTGTGGAAGCTCCGGCACCAGCGGAATCTGCTCCTGTGGAAGCTCCGGCACCGGAAGAATCCTCTCCGGAAGAAACTCCGGCTGCGACAGATGCCAGAACCACAACACCATCCGTCCGGGTACCACGCATGTCCCGGAAGAAAAACAGAAAAAGACATAAATAATCTGTAAACTTCCTTGTGTTTTTCAGACAGCATGTTATGATGATTCATAACATAAAGTATTCGATATAGGAAAAGGAGTGAAATATATGTCTTTTTTAAACAACTTAGGACAAAAGATCAGTGATGTGAGCCAGACTACCATTAAAAAAACAAAAGATCTGGCAGATACTGCAAAATTAAATTTAAATATCTCCGAGGAAGAGCGCAAGATTGATACTGCATACGAACAGATTGGAAAATGGTATGTGGAAAAACATCGCGAGAATGCCGAAGAAGATGTAAAAACCTGGCTGGATGCGATTGCCGCTTCCGAAGCCAGAATTAAGGAATGCCGTGAGAGCATTCACCAGATGAAAGGTGTAGCGATCTGCCCATCCTGCGGTGCAAGCGTGGATGCCGATGCTGCATTCTGCAGTGCCTGTGGACAAAAAATGCCGGAAAAGCCAAAGCCGGAACCGGTAAAGGAAGAAGATGTCGAGGTGATTCCTCCGGAACAGCCGTCTGAGGAATCAGCTTCTGAGCCAGCGTCAGAAAATGCTTCCGAAAACCAGACCGAAAACCCTGCATCTGATGCTTCAACCGAAGCTTAAAAATAGACAGAAAAAAAGGAGCTATTGCGCCGCTGATAT
>ENA-OYXD01001408-OYXD01001408.1-human-gut-metagenome-genome-assembly--contig:-NODE-1408-length-11099-cov-5.057135_pt1 | contig 11099 bp, 8 predicted proteins | sample MGYA00244818_ERZ653412 | MGnify/ENA primary metagenome ERZ653412 (study PRJEB26926, sample SAMN06165146) | human gut metagenome | biome: ENVO:00009003; feature: ENVO:2100002; material: ENVO:00002003...
GAGATTACTACGCGTCTCGTGGGCTCGGAGATGTGTATAAGAGACAGATTATTATTTATTGTTCTTATTTCATGTTCACAGGACTATACACGGTATATGTATACGTTCCATCCTCATTTTTCACAGTAGAATCTCCATTGGGCGGTTCACTTTTTCTTGCCCTGTGACACAAATTTGCATATACTTATTTTATCAAATAACATCAGGAGAAACCCATGATCTATTTAAAAAATCCCCTGTGCCTTGGCATGGAAGAATCAGAATATAAAGAAATGCTCGCTCTGGGCGGTATGCGCCAGAAACATTTTGAAAAAAATGAAGTGATTTTGTCTGCCGGATGCACCACGCACGAGATCGGGCTGGTGCTGTCCGGAAGCGTTAATATTGAAAATCTCGACCTGTGGGGCAGCAAAAGCATTTTGAGCAACATCGGTGCCGGACAGGTTTTCGGGGAAACCTATGCATTTTCCCGCGAAACACTGATGGTCGATGCGGTTGCTTCCCAGCAGACCGATATTCTATTCTGGAATCTGGATATTCTTGTCCACACTCCGCATCCCGCAAGCACCTGGCAGCCAAAATTTATCCGGAATCTGCTACAGATCTCCCTGCGCAAAAATCTCGCGCTCTCCCAGCGGATTTTCTGTACGACACCGAAAACGATCCGCGGGCGGCTGCTTGTCTATCTGTCAAACCAGGCGGCAAAAGCCGGCAGCAATCATTTTAAGATTCCGTTTGACCGACAGGGGCTGGCGGACTATCTGAATGTCGACCGCAGTGCGCTTTCCAAAGAGCTTGGCAAAATGCGGGACGAAGGAATTCTGACCACCCGGAAAAATGCGTTTACCCTGTACTGATTGTCTCATGAGCCGCTCCTTTATGTTTCATTTTCAAAGGCCTTTCACTAATAATACAAACGAAAAATCGGAAAGGTTACAAAAAAAGGAACCCTGTCCGGATATCTTTCCGGACAAGATTCCTTTTTATTATGTTCTCCTACTCTGCCAGCTTAAACCTGCCAACCAGATTCTTCAGTCCTTCCGACTGTGCGGAAAGCTCCTGGCTTGTCGCAGAAGTTTCTTCTGCAGCTGCGGAGTTGCTCTGTACGACACTGGAAATCTGCTCGATTCCCTGCTCGATCTGCTTTAACATATTTGCCTGCTCGGTAGAACTCTCGCTGGCGCCCTTTACCGCATTCGCAAAATCATTCATGGATTCAAGAATCTTATTTAATGCAGCAACCGTCTTTTCTGTAATCTGGTTTCCGTTTTCAATTTCCTGCAGAGATTTTTCAATCAGATCGCGAGTATTGACTGCCGCCTGTGCACTGTCACCCGCCAGTTTTCCGATCTGATCTGCCACAACCGCAAAACCTTTTCCGGCTTCCCCGGCACGTGCTGCCTCAATGGAAGCATTCAGGGACAACAGGTTGGTCTGACTTGCAATCTCCTCGATGGAACCGATGATGTTTTGGATTTCCTGTGAGGTACTGCTGATCCGCTCCATGGCATTGGTCAATGCCTGTAATTCTTCTCTGCTTTGATCTGCCTGTTCTACGGCAGTGCGTACCATCTGGTAAGCCCCGGAAGCGCTCTCTGCGCTGGATTCTGCAATTCCGCTGACACTCTCTACCGTTGCTGTCAGTTCTTCTACTGCACCTGCCTGATCGGTGGCACCTTCTGCCAAAGCCTGTGCCCCGCCTGCCAGCTGCCCGGAACCGGATGCAACCTGCTCAGATGCTTCATTAATCTGTGTCAGGGTATCACTCAGTTCATGTTTTAATTTGCTTATGGACTCATACTGCTGTCTGAAATTTCCAATATAAATCTGTGCATTATTACTGGATACATTGAAATTTCCTTCTGCCATTTCTCCCAGAAGATAACTGGTATCCTGCACAATCACCTCCAGAGTTTTGCATGCCTGCCGGAAATTACCGGCAAGTTTTCCGAGTTCGTCTGGAGATTCATAATTTATTTCCACATCAAGCTGTCCTGCTTTCAGTTTCTCAGCTGCACCTTCCAGTTCCTGAATTGGCTTTAGCATAATTCCGGTAATGGTGGTCCGGATGACAGTGGAGAAAGCCACTGCTCCTGTTCCTATGAGAATCATCAGAATAATGCTCACAATTCCCGTTACCCTGGCAGATGTATACTGACTCTTTGCCTCTGCGGATGCCACTTTTCCGATATCAACCAATATATCCTGAAGTTTCTCTGTTGCATCATTATAATCGGAATTAAACAGTGCCAGAGCTTCGTCATTTTTATTCTGCTGCACCAGTTCCATGAGCGCTACCCGCTGTTTTTTCAGTTCTTCTATCGCATCTTTTAATTCCGCAACTTTCTTTTTATCATTATAAGACTTCTCCAGTGTGGTAACATTTTTTCCAACCTGATCTGCATACTTCTGTGCCGAATTAAGATAACTCTGTGTGGAACCTGTATCATCGGTTGTCATCGACCACAAAATATATTTTCCCACAAGCTGTATATCTTTACGGATTTCCATCTGCAATGTGCTGTTTGCATATGCTTCCTTGTAAAACTTATAAGTATCCACATTCATCATTACAATGGAAACAAGCGAAACAACCATAGCAACAGCAAACGTTACAATGACTGTAGTAAATGCATACTTCAACTTCATTCCTACCTTCAGTTTTCGGTAAAACTCTTCCATTTTTTTTCGTCCTTCCATTTTCTCTGTTCCTTTCTTTATTCCGCTTTAAAATACTATTTTTATCATACGCCTTTTTCCCTCCCACTGCAATGTTTCTGTCGAAAATATGCGAATTTTATCTTTTTCCACACTCAGAAATTCCCCCCTGGTTTGTCCCCTTTGCATTCCAATAAAATGATGGTACAATGATGACATAACACAAAACATCTGTTTTACATATATTGTTGGAAATGGAAATGGAAATGAAATGGAAAAAGCACAGATTCGAATAATCCGAAGCAAAAGAAAAACCGTTGCACTGGAAATCCGTCCGGATTTATCGGTTCTGGTAAGGGCACCTTACTGGATGGCAGACTGGCAGATCCGTAAATTTGTCGATGAAAAATCAGACTGGCTGTATGCCCATCTCCGGGAAATGGAACAAAAACAAAAATTGGAAGCTGCACGCCCGAAAGCCGCACCTTTAAATCCCGGGGAATTGCAGGTGCTTGCAGATGAAGCACTGCGCATAATTCCGGAACGGGTACGGTTTTATGCCCCGGTTGTCGGCGTGACCTATGGCAGGATCACCATACGAAACCAGCGTACACGCTGGGGAAGCTGCAGTGCAAAGGGCAATCTTAACTTTAACTGCCTGCTGATGAAAGCACCGCCGGAAGTGCTGGATTACGTGGTTGTCCATGAGCTGTGCCACCGGCTGGAGATGAACCATTCACCACGCTTCTGGGCACAGGTGGAGCGTGTGCTTCCAGACTATAAGGTTTCCCGCAAATGGTTACGGGAACATGGCAATGAGCTTATGGATTTAAACCCATAAGAAGGAGATGCCTGTATTTCTGCATCTCCTTCCTGCTTTCATGTTATTTTTTACATGTAATATCGTTCTGTTCTCAATTACTTTCTATTGTATAAGTCCCCTCTTCAAAATTTACATGCAATTCGGCATATGCCCCGTCATATTCCCAGCGGATTTCCAGAGAACTCTCCTCTCCGGAGATTGTCACCTCTGCGCCTTCCGAAAATGCCTTATGGGTATTTCGCATGCGGATTAACGCAAGCTGTTTTTGAACCACATCTTTTTTCAGTCCTTCCGCGATCTGATCAACGGAAATATTTGTCCGATTGATTTCCTTATGTCCGGATTCCCCTGCACGCTGCACCGCTTCATGGTCATTTTTTCCGGCAAACAGATCCAGATACCAGATCTGCGGTTTGCCCGGCATAAACATCTGGATGGCCCGCGCCAGAAGCATTTTTTCATCCGACTCTCCCAATGCACTGTAGTACGTGGCATTTACCTGATAATACAGATTCTTTTGTCCATGTAAATTTTTGACCATGCCCCCGCGGGATACAATCCGGTCAATTAACGACTGGATCTCCTCTTTTGGAAGCAGTCCCTTTAAATCCAGAAGCGGGATGCCGTCGTGACAGCCAAGCATGTTGACCGTGGAGATCTTCTTTTCCACAATTTCCTTCGCCCATGCCGCAAGGTATGTTCCGCGCCTGTTCTCAATCGCATCAATGACCAGTCCCGGCAGGAAAAAGTCGTAGGTCGCATAGCCTTTTTCTGCAAGCGTCTGGTATATTTTTTCGTCATACGCTGCGTGGATCTCCGGCAAAAGCGTAAGTCCCAAAGGTTCTGCCAGCGCATGAATCTTCTGTAAAAGTTCCCATGTCTCCGGATCATTGAGGAAGTTTTTCTTTCCCGGTGTCTTCGGCGCATAGGCAAAGGCATCCAGCCGCACGATCGCCGCTCCGTAAGAAGCTATTTTCTCCAGTGTTTCACGATAAAACTCCCACACCTTTGGCGACTGGATGTTTACATCCATCTGTCCAAGATAGTGTCTGCCATGCACTTCCTGATAAAAGGTATTCCAGTACGGCACCTTTTTTCCATCCGGAAATTCCACCATCAGGATCGGCAGCCCGGGTTTGCGGAAAAACATCTGCTTTAGGCAGCTTTCCTCCGGCTGGATATAGCCTTCCTCCGTCATGGTTCCATGCCCTTCCCAGAAGCGGTTCCAGTCGATGAAAAAATCACGGTACGCAGAAGCCTCCCCTTTTTCCACAAGATCCTGAAACTGTGGGGACTGTGCGGAAGCATGGTTTAAAATAAAATCCAGTTTCAGGTCAATCCCCATATTCTTTAACTGGTCAAGGTCTTCCCGGTTGGCAAGCTGCTCATTCAGGTCATAGTCGATCACGGAAAATCCCCGGTCGAGATCGGAATGATACAGGCTCGGCAGAATGTAAAAAGAAGAAAATACATCCTGCATTGCCTCAGTTTTTAGCAATGTTACAATATCTCCCAGATTTCCTCCAAGGCTGTCGGGATATGCATTGAGCATCGGTTTATGGTTCATAAACTCTTCCGTCCTTTCCCACGATTAATCCTGCATTTTTGCGCTGCACTTCAAGTTTTTCCTGTTCCAGCTCTACCACGCGGCAGATAAACGGGCTTGCAGCATTCTCATCGCGGTTTCTGCGGATGCGCCGCTCCTTTGTCTCCTCCGGGGAACTTTCCAGAAAGACGGGCAGATCCACACCATGTAAATCGTCACTGCCTCCGTGTGTCCACTCCAGAAGTAATACAGATATTCCGGAAAAATCGGTTTCTTCCGATGAAATCTCGCCATCTTCCCGTCCCATATGCCGCAATGTGATCGTATCTTTTCCCTCATGAAATGCCGCAAGCACTTCATTGATCCGGTCGAAGTCAATCTCTTTCTTTGTCCCGAGATATCCACGCAGTCCGTCTTCCCCTGTCTCTTTATACACACGCATCCGTTCTTCATCGTTGCGTTTTGGAATCCGGTGTGGATAATCATCGCCAAAGAGCAGATAACAACCCGTTCCGTCATTTAAAAAGTACTGCTGCAATGCCGTTGCAAGTGTTGTTTTTCCGGAACCGGAGCCACCGTAAAGGCTGATGACCACTCGATTTTTGGCATTCCTGTCACACCATTTCTGCACTTTTTCATATAATGTTCCAGCCTCTTTCAGTTCTGTAAAAGCAAACTGATATGCCTCATATTCTCTGGTAAACGGCGGAAGCGGAATTCCCGCATGCATCAGTGCTGCACCGGAATACTGCCTGCCGCTCTGTTCTTCCAGATACACGGCATCCGGTTTTAACCCACGCAGGCGGACATAAACGGTCGCCTGATTTGCCTCTGCCATAAGACGCACTACGCTTACCAGTGCATGATCCTGTTGCTCTGAGACGGACATCCATGCCGCAATTTCATCCGTAAACGGATCCGACAGCCGCCAGTACGTTCCCTCGTTAATGAGCGTTTCATACTTCTTGTACGTTTTGATCTGCTCCCGGATCTGCTGTTTTTCCTCATCCGATAAAAGCGCCGGGTTTAATTCATAACCGAAGGTTCCCGCCATCGCCGTCACCCCACGGGTATGGAAACTTGTCACCCGTCCGGTCTGGTGATTTGGCACCGCCGAAACATGCGCCCCCATCGCGGAAACCGGATAGAAAAACGAAGTTCCGTACTGGATTCTTGTGCGGTTGATCGCATCGGTATTGTCGCTGCACCAGATCTGTGGGGAATAATAAAGCATTCCCGCGTCAAACCTGCCTCCGCCACCGCTGCATCCCTCCAGCAGAAGATCCGGATAGCGGCTGCACAGGTGTTCCAGAAAATCATAGACACCAAGCACATAATCATAGGAAAGATTTCCGGCATAAACATCTGCCATGCTGCGGTTCATATCCCACTTGACATAATCAATTTTTCCCTGATCGAGCACGGCACAGATCTGGTCAAATACACAGTCGCGCACTTCTTTTCTGGAAAAATCAAGCAGTAGCTGGTTTCTCGAGCGCACCGGCTTTTTCCCGGGAATCCGGATTGCCCAATCCGGATGCGCCCGGTACAGATCACTGTCTTCATTGACCATCTCCGGCTCAATCCAGATGCCAAATTTCACGCCCTGCTCATGCACACGGGTAATAAGATCTGCCAGACTGCCCCCCAGTTTCTTTTCGTTGACCTGCCAGTCCCCAAGGGAAGAATTGTCATCATTTCTTTTCCCGAACCAGCCGTCATCCATCACTACCATATCAATTCCAAGGGAAGCGGCTTCTTTTGCCAGATCCACAATCGTATCTCCCGTAAAATCGAAATAGGCTGCCTCCCAGCTGTTGATCAGCACCGGACGCTGCATATGGACATATTTGCTGCGGCACACATGATTTCGGATGCAGTTATGATACTGCTGTGAAAGCGCAGACAATCCATCTGCCGAATAGGATAAAATGACTTCCGGCACCGTAAAGGTTTCTCCAGCCGCGAGCGGGTAGGAAAACAGTTCTTCATTTAATCCAAGAAGCAGGCGCGTCTGGTTGAACTGGTCTTTTTCCGCCTCACAGGAGAAATTGCCGCTGTATACAAACAGCATGCCATAGCAGCTGCCTGCCGTCTCTGTTGTCCCTTTTTCTGCCAGAATTACTGCCGGATTATACTGATGGCTGGATGTTCCCCTGCGGCTGCCAAACGCAATCGTTCCATGTCCCAGCGGGGTGCGCTCCAGATTGCGCTCCATGGCATGCTTTCCATAAAACCGCAGGACATCAAACTCTCCCTGTACAAAATCCAGACAGGCTGCCGCTGCCTTTTCGATCGTAATCTGTCCGGTTCCCATATTTTTAATCCGTACACTCCTTGTAATGACATCGGTTTCTTCTAAAACGCCATACAGCAGATGCACTTCAACCTGTGCGTTTTCATCTGCAAGGACTATTTCCAGTGTCTGTGCTTCGTTTTCATCTGCCCAGACAGCCGGAAGTCCCTGTAACTGATACTTGCCGCTTCGGATCTCATAGCTCTTAAAAAGCAGATCTGCACTTTCCACACCTTTTTCATTTTTGATATTCAGTGCAATATTGCGGTAATCTCCGGTGCCAAGGGACGGATATTCCTGTGGCAGCGCATCCAGCGAATAGGTGCGGTCCATGCCCGCTGCATAAGGATTTCCGGAAAATCCACGGTCTGCATAGGTTAGGACATAGTCCATGGAACTGTTTGTTTTTTCTCCGTAGTACAGATGCAGCAGATATCCCAGTGGATCAACCTGCATCTGATAAGTTGTATGCGCCGTATGCAGGGTAAATATTTTTTTATTTGAATTGTATATAATTGCCATAGAAGTCACCTCGTTTATTCTTTATCCTTTGACTGCACCGTTTGCCACACCATTTAAAATCTGTTTCTGGCAGATCATATAAAAGATCAGGATCGGGATCAGTGCCAGAATATAGGAGGCAAACGCCAGATTGTAATTGGTTCCAAACTGTGTCTGGAAGTTAAGCTGTGCAAGCGGCAGCGTATTCTGTCCGGTTCCGGACATGATCACAAGCGGTGTCATAACATCGTTCCATGTTCCAAGGGCTGTCAGAATCGCAACCGTCGCATGCATCGGTTTCATCATCGGGAATACCACTCTCCAGTAAGTCGTCCAGGTACTTGCCCCATCAATATCTGCTGCTTCTTCGAGTGCTTCCGGAATATTTTTTAAATATCCACTGTAAAGCAGGACATTCATTGGCATGTAAAATACCAGATACAACACGATGACACCGGCACGGTTTCCAAGTCCCATGTGTGCCGTCTGTTTTACCAGAGGCATCATTAAGATGGAAAATGGAACAAACATACCACTGACAATATACAGATAGATAAAACGGAAACTTTTTCTTCTTGCCATGCCCCGCCCGATCACATAGCCTGCAATCGAGTGGATCAGAATTGCCAGTACGATCGTTACCAGAGTGATCAGTAAACTGTTTCCAAGAGAACGCCAGAAATCGGTCACTTCCATTGCCTGACGGAAGTTTTCAAAACTCCATTGTTTCGGGAAAGAAAGTGCACCCGCCACATCGTTTGTCATCTCACTTGGTTTCTTAAACGCAATGATCGCTGCCATATACAGTGGAAAAAATACGGTAACCGTCCCCAAAATCAGAACAATCGTAAGTACCCGGTTTGTTTTCTGTTTTTCTTTCATCATAACTGCTCCTCCTTCTTATTCATGACTGTCATCTGGAAAAGTGAAATTGCCACAATCACAATAAAGAAAATAACTGCATTTGCACTCTGGAATCCAAACTGTCCGCCATCCATACCATTTTTATAAATCAGGTAAGAGATCGATTCGGTGCTCTGTGCCGGACCTCCCTTGGTCAAAGACATGATCTGGTCGAATACCATGAGAAAATTCTTTGTGCTCAATACCAGATTGATTGTTACAAACGGCATAACCAGTGGAAATGTTACTTTCCAGAACTGTTTCCATTTACTTGCTCCATCAAGCATACTCGCCTCGTAAACTTCCTCCGGGACGGTCTGCAGACCGGAAATATAAATAATGGTATTCATGGCAACTGCCTGCCATACACCAACAATCAGCACACCAATCCATGCGTATTTTTCACTTGCAAGAATACTGTTCTGTAAAAATCCAATATGGAACACATTTCCCACAGTTGGAAGAATGTAAGTAAAAATAAAACTAAAAATATAACCGATAACAAGTCCTCCTAAAATATTCGGTACAAAATAAATACCGCGCAGTGCACTTTTGCAACGGATCTTACTGTTTAATCCAACTGCCATGATCAAACTCAGCACATTTACCAATATCGTTCCTGCCAGTGCATATTTAAACGTAAACAAATAGCTTTTTCCCACGCGGGAATCCGTAAACAGATCTGCATAGTTCCGGAACCCGACATAATCGTAAGTTCCGTATCCTTTATAATTGGTAAAGCTGTAAATCACACCTTTGATCATTGGAAGTGTATTGAATGCAAAAAATAAGATCACAACCGGTATAACAACCGCCCAGAATGTTTTGTCCCTGTTTGACATTTTCTTTTTCATTGTGCATCCTCCTGTTCTTTCTGATAATCCTGTACTTTCCGAATCAGATCCCGGTTATAGCGCTTCCAGTCGGAATCAAATTTTTTCAAAAACTTTTCCTGTGCATTATCGCTTGTATCCAGCAGGAACGTCTGGATCATGGCATCCACACTCATCTCACTCGGATAATGGTGATCCTGATAATCTGCCATGCGGTTGTTTTCAATGTAAGGACGCATATCCTTAAGTGTTTCCGGAATTGCAAAATCCCCATCCTTGCAGGCAATTCCGCCCTGATCATCCAGATAAATCTGAATGGTTTCATCGTCATACAGATATTTTAAAACTTCATATGCTGCTTCTTTGTTTTTGCATGCTTTCATCACAGAAAACTGTAAATCAATTCCTGAATTTAATACATTGTCTGATTCCTCATCATTTGCAGGAAATGTAAAAGAGCCGATATTCATGTCCGGGTTGACCGATTTGATCTGCGGGATCGCATAGCTTCCGATCGGATACATGGCAGATTCCCCGCGGGCAAATGCTGTACATGCATCGTTATAACCGTATGCATACGGATTTTTTTCGGCGTAATCCAAAAGCGCACGCATCTTTTCTGCTACCGGTCCATACGTATCGGAAAATGTGGTATTTCCCATATTTACCTGATTGCAGGTATCCGAATCGGTAAGTCCGACTGCCAGCGCATTCCACGGAGCCAGACAGGTCCAGGTATCTTTAAAGCCCAGATACAGCGGAAGTGTTCCGCTTTGCTTTATTTCATCACACAGTGTGGTAAATTCCTGCCAGGTGGTCGGAACTTTCCAGCCATTTTCCTCAAACAGATCTTTGTTATATAAAATTCCTGCCGCGTTTGCCACATATGGAAGTGCATACGTGCCATCCTTTGGAATAAACTCCAGTTCCTTATCCATATCCAGATATGCCTGTTTTACGGTCTGGACTTCATCCAGATCGGAAATATCTTCAAACAGGTCTGCATCTAAAAAATTGGAGTAGTTGATATCTCCTCCGATTGCGATGATATCCGGATAATCCTCCCGGATAAAACGTGTCTTTAAAATGGTCATTGCTTCATTTGGAGATGAAATCGTCAAATGAATGTCATCATGTGTTTCATTGAACCGCTTTTCAATTTTTTCAAATGCCTTAACTGCTTCTGGTTTGTAGGAAACCACTTCAATCTCCGTTTTTCCATCCGCCCTTTTTTCGTTTCCGCATCCAGCAAGTCCTGTCATACACATACCGAGTGCAAGCACAGCCGCAAGACCACGGAAAATATTCCTTTTTGCCATATTCCTCTCTCCTTTTCTTAAATATATCCGCTTGCCTTTTTGATAATCTGATTATAACATACCTTTATGCGTCCTTAAATACCCATATTTTTTTAATTTTATACCTAAATGCAATATTTTGTGCTATAATAGATACTAATATCGCATTTTGGTATATACGGAGTGTTTTATGCTGTCTCTTATACACATCTGACGCTGCCGACGATCGCATAAGTGTAGA
>ENA-OYXD01001416-OYXD01001416.1-human-gut-metagenome-genome-assembly--contig:-NODE-1416-length-11057-cov-8.558353_pt1 | contig 11057 bp, 7 predicted proteins | sample MGYA00244818_ERZ653412 | MGnify/ENA primary metagenome ERZ653412 (study PRJEB26926, sample SAMN06165146) | human gut metagenome | biome: ENVO:00009003; feature: ENVO:2100002; material: ENVO:00002003...
TCAGTCGTGCTTCAGCACTTCTCAAACACCACAGCGGTACCCATGCCGCCGCCGATGCACAGGGTCGCCAAGCCCTTCTTGGCCTCGGGACGCTTCTGCATCTCGTGCAGCAGGGTGACGATGATGCGCGCGCCGGAAGCACCCACGGGGTGGCCCAGAGCGATAGCGCCGCCGTTGACGTTGACCTTGCTCATGTCAAAGTGCAGCTCGCGGGCCACGGCGATGGACTGGGCGGCAAAGGCCTCGTTGGCCTCGACGAGGTCGATGTCGTCGATGGTCACGCCGGCCTTGGCCATGGCCTGACGGGAGGCGGGCACGGGGCCGACGCCCATGATCTTGGGATCCACGCCGCCCTGGCCCCAGCCGATCAGCTTGGCCATGGGCTTCAGGCCGTACTTCTCCACAGCCTCGCCGGAGGCCAGCACGATGGCGGCAGCGCCGTCGTTGATGCCGGAGGCGTTGGCGGCGGTGACGCGCTGGGTGCCCTTATCGGCAGCATCCTGTGCGCCGGTGACCTCAAAGGTGTGTACCACCTGAGGATTGGGGGACTCGGGACCCACGGGGAACGCACCCTTCAGCTTGGCGATGCTGTCGGCGGTGACGCCTTCCTTCACGTACTCGTCGCGCTTGAACTCCACGATCTCCTTCTTCACCTTCACGGGCACGGCCACGATCTCATCGTCGAAGCGGCCGGAATCCCGGGCGGCGCAGGCCTTCTGCTGGGAAGCAGCGGCGAACTCGTCCTGCTCGCGGCGGGTGATGCCCCAAATATCATTGATGTTCTCGGCGGTGGTGCCCATGTGATAGTTATTGTAGGCGTCCCACAGGCCGTCCTTGATCATGGTGTCCACCAGCTTCTTGTCGCCCATGCGGGCGCCCCAGCGGGCGTCCAGAGAGGCAAAGGGAGCGGCGCTCATATTTTCAGTACCGCCGCAGACAACGATGTCAGAATCGCCGGCTAGGATGGAACGGGCACCCTCGATGACGGACTTCATACCGGAGCCGCAGACCATACCCACGGTGTAAGCGGGAACGGAATAGGGGATGCCGGCCTTAATGGAAACCTGACGGGCAACGTTCTGGCCCTGGGCAGCAGTGAGGATGCAGCCGAACATCACCTCATCCACGTTCTCGGGAGCGACGTTGGCGCGCTTGAGGGCTTCCTTCACCACGATGGCGCCCATCTCAGCGGCGGGAGTGTTCTTCAAAGAACCGCCAAAGGAGCCGATGGCTGTTCTGCAGCAATTGATAACATACAAGTCTTTCATGAATGTGTTCCTCCTAATTTTTATAGTTAAATATAGATGCGTGAGAGCGCATTTTTTAAAGCAACCCCATGATAGTCATTTTTTTAACAATAGTCAATGGTCAAAAGATACAAAAATGTACCTTGTCAAAAAGATTGTGATTTATGGCAATGAAAAGCTTCGATCTTTCGTTGTTTTGACGAATAAAATTCAGCCGTTATCAGGATTGAGGCGCCGTATCCGTGCCCGCTGAGGTATTGCTGTCCGTGCCGGCGCCGGAAAGCTGACTGCGCAGGGTCTGCAGCTTGGTATAGAAGCGGGCAACGTTCAGCTTGTCATAGCTGCGGCAGTTGTAGCGAATGCCGGCGCTCTCCCGCATAGCGTCCAGCTTGGCATTGAACATTTTATCCAGCACGGCGTCAGCATTCAGGGCCTGGCCCACGAATACATAATAGCCCTTGGCGGTGGTCACCACATCGCTGACCTGTCCCTCTGCCAGAGCGGTCAGGACGGCGGCAACGCTGCTGTCCAGGTCCTGGACGGCAGCCGTTTCGCCGGTTTCCGATGCCTGCAGCGCCAGTTCTTGAGCAATTTGCAGATAGGCAGCCGTCACATCCTCCGCGCTGCGCAGGCGGGCCGCGGCCTCCTGAGCTTGGGCCAGGGTAGCGGCGTCGGTGGCCTCATCGCCGGTGATGGACCAATACAGAGGAAGGAAAGTGCAGTAGCCGCCGCTTTGGGCGAAGGCGGCAATCTCCTCATCGGAGGGGCGCAGGGCACCGCCGGCGCCGCAGTAGGCCTTATACAGCTCGGAATACAGGAAGTATACCTGGTTGATCTGCTGGAAGCCTTCGTCGGTGAGCCCCATAAGCTCCAGCTGCTTGGCATAGCCCTCTTCGCCGCCGTAGTAGGTCACATATTGCTGGCGCTGGGCGTCCAGCTGGGCCTGGGACTCCTCGGACAGGGTGATCCCGGCCTCCTGCGCCCACTGGCGCACCACGGCATAGAGCACCACCGTGCGCTGAGCGTCCTCCATGGCGTACTGGCCGTAGGTCAGACCGCCGCTGACGGCGGCGTCAAAGTCCACGGAGCCCATGTAGGAGGACAGATAATCGCAATCGTAGGCCAGCCAGTAGAGGTATTCCTCGGCGGACACGGATCGCTTGTTCACGGTCATCAGGGCGGCGTCCGGATGGATGCCGCTGGCCTGATAAAATATGCCGTCGGTACGCTTGCCGTTGGGCATATTGCCCACCAGTGCTACGCCGGCCACCAAAAGAACGGAGGCCAGCAGACCGGCCAATGCGCGGATGATGAGTTTTTTCATGTCGTTTCTCCTTCTGTTTTGGGTGCTTGGCCCTTTATTTCCAGCGTGCCGAAAAAGTCTTTTCGCCCCGCTGCCTAAGTTTTTGAAGCTTTGAAAAAGCTCCAAAAACGATTGATTTGAATGGTGAGGGACACCCTTCTTGGGTTTCCCTCACACACCCTTCCTTGCCATTATTGCAATCTTGCCGCTTTAACGGTAGCCTTTTCTTCCCGCTTTATGCGCAGGCGCTCCACCAGCGCCGAGGCGGCCTGCAGGGAGGTTTCCTTTTCCTTCAAATACAGCGTCAGATAGGGCTGGGTGCCGGAGTGCAGCAGCAGTCGACCTTTATAGGACGCCATGGCACACACGGCCAGGAGGCTGGGCGGGTCTACCCGGTCCGTGAACCGGAAGATCAGCTGCCGCTCCTTTTGGGAGATGTCGCAGATGCCCACGAACGCAGCGTCCGAGCGCAGCAGCGCCACATCCAGCAGGGCCGATACGGCCTTGGGCGGGTCGCCGAAGCGGTCCAGCAGTTCGTCCAGGATCTCCCCGGAGTCCGCTGCTGTGCGGATGGCCGCAATGCGGCGATAAAGGTCCATGCGCTGCTTGGCCTGGGGAACATAGCTCTCGGGAATGTAGGCAGACACCGTCAGGTCAGCGGCGCATTCCGGCCGAATTTCGGCGGACTTGCCCTGCTGCTCCAGAACGGCGTCATTCAGGAGCTTCAGGTACATATCATAGCCCACGCTCATCATATAACCGGATTGCTCCGCCCCCAGCAGATTGCCTGCGCCGCGAATCTCCAGGTCCCGCATGGCAATTTTAAAGCCGGAGCCGAACTCCACATACTCCTTTATAGCGGTGAGGCGCTTGCTGGCCTCCTCTGTCAGGATCTTTCCCTGACGGTAGGTGAGATAAGCGTAGGCCCGGCGGGGGCTGCGGCCGATGCGGCCCCGGATCTGGTGCAGCTGGCTCAGGCCCATGCGGTCGGCATCCTCGATGATGAGGGTGTTTACATTGGGAATGTCGATGCCGGTCTCAATGATGGTGGTGCAGACCAGGACCTGTATTTCTCCGTCGGCCATGTCCTGCATCACCCGGCTCAGCTGGCTCTCGCTCATCTTACCGTGAGCGATGCCGATGGAGATATCCTCCCCCAGCATCTGCCGGATGCGCCCGGCGGTGGATTCAATATTTTCCACCCGGTTGTGCAGGTAATATACCTGCCCGCCCCGGTCCAGCTCCCGGCGCATGGCGTCGCCCAGGATGCCCCAATCGTGCTCCAGCACATAGGTCTGTACCGGCTGGCGGTCCCGGGGCGGCTCCTCAATGGCGGACATATCCCGTATGCCCGATAGGGCCATATTCAGGGTCCGGGGGATGGGGGTGGCAGAGAGGGTCAGGGTGTCCACCTGCTCCGCCCGCCGGCGCAGCTGCTCCTTGGCTGCCACGCCGAAGCGCTGCTCCTCGTCGATAATCAGCAGACCCAGGTCGTGAAAGGCTACATCCTTCTGCAATAGCTTGTGGGTGCCGATGAGCAGGTCTACCTTGCCCTGGGCCGTGCGCTCCAATATGTCCTTGGTCTGCTTGGCGCTGCGGAAGCGGCTCAGCACCTCCACCGTCACAGGAAAGCTGCGGAACCGGCTCACGGCGGTGGCGTAATGCTGTTGGGCCAGCACGGTGGTCGGCACCAAAATCGCCGCCTGCTTGCCGTCCAGTATGCACTTCATCACCGCCCGGAGGGCCACCTCGGTTTTGCCGTAGCCCACATCGCCGCAGAGAAGCCGGTCCATGGGCCGGGATTGCTCCATGTCGTTTTTAATCTCGCGGATGCAGCGCAGCTGGTCGTCAGTCTCCGTGTAGGGGAATGCCTCCTCAAACTCCTGCTGCCATGGGGAATCCGGCGAAAAGGCGAAGCCCGCCAGCCGCTGCCGCCGGGCGTACAGGTCGATAAGGCCCTTGGCCAGGTCCCGGGCGGCGGCCTTGGCCCGATAGGTGGTCTTGGCCCACTCGGTGCCGCCCAGCTTATTCAGCTTGGTGCGGCTGGTGTCCTCGCCGCTGCCGATATACTTGCTTACCAGGTCCAGCTGCGTGGCCGGGACATACAGGCAATCACTGCCGGCGTAGGCGATCTTGATGTAATCCTTTTCCACCCCGTCCACCGGCAGGCGGATCATGGAAACGAACCGGCCGATGCCGTGGTGCTGGTGTACCACCAGGTCCCCGGGGGTCAGGTCGGTGTAGGATTGGAGGGCTTGCCGCGTGGGATCACTTTTCGGGGCTCGGCGCCGTGGCTCCCTGCCGGAGACCTTGGCCGTCAGCTGCCCTTCGGTGAGGATGGCCAAAAGCAGCCCGGGATACTCGCTGCCGGCGCACAGGGCACCCACGGAAATGACCGCCTGCCCGCGCTGGGGCAGGACGCTGCCCTGGTAATCCACCGTGGCAGGGATCCTCCGCTCCCGCAGAAGCCTTTGCAGGTTATCCGCCCGGACCCGGCCGCCGCACAGCACCAGCACCCGGTAGCCGGTGGTGAGGTAGTGGGTCAGATCCGTTACGGCGGTGTCGAGACTGCCGCCGTATACAGGCAGCTGCTTGGCCGCCACCTGCACCATGGCCTGGGGCGCCAGCAGATACCGGCTGGTGGGCAGGCTCTCCATCTGGCACACCGGGTATTGGGAAATGGCCCGCACCAGCTCGTCCTGCTCCAGCTGCAGGTGGGCGAATTCCCCCGCCAACCAGCCGTTTTCCTCGGCAGTAACGATGTCCTGTCGCCGCTGCCACAGCCAGTGCTTCAGCCCCTCGGAGGCCCGGCTGCTCTCGCTGATACACACCAAGACATTTTCGGGCAGATAATCGGCGGCACAGGCGAAATCCGGGTACACCGCCGCCATATACCGGTCGCTGCCCCCGGGGATCATCCCCTGCCGCAGGGCCGCCGCGTCACTGCGCAGAGTCGCGCAGAGAGCGGCAGTGCTCTCCCTTTTCTCATATCGAGCCGCGGCGGCCTCCAGCTTTTCGGGTCCATCCGGGGCGCCGAAGGCGGGCAGCACCTCTCCCGCCGGCAGCAGGAGGGCGCTTTCTATATTCTCCGTCCGCCGCTGGGTGCCGGGGTCGAACAGGCCCAGGGCATCGATCTCGTCATCAAAAAAGTCGCACCGGACAGGCTGCTGCGCATCCGGAGAAAATACGTCCAAAATGCCGCCTCGCAGGGCGAATTGGCCGGGCCCCTCCACCTGGTCACAGCGGGTGTATCCGGCGTCGGTGAGGCGGTGACACAGCTGCGCCACATCGTGCCGCTGGCCCGGGGCCAGGTCTATGACGGCTCCGGCCAGCACCTGGGGCGGGATGCACCGCTGGCACAGGGCCTCGGCGGTGGTGAGAACCACGGCAGGGGCATTCACCTGCAGCTGATACAAGGCTGCAATGCGCTGGTAGTCCCACTGGCGGCTGGCGATGGCGGCAGGGCGCAGATGCATTTCCCGTCCGGGCAGATGCAGGGGCTTGCAGCCGGTAAGGCTCTCCATGTCTCCTGCAAACCGCTGGCACTCCCGCTCGTCGGCGCACAGGAGCAGCAGGGGGCGGCCCATTGCTTGGGCCAGAGCTGCGGCGATCTGTGTCCGGTGGACGGGGGAAAGGCCTGTGATGGCTGCGCTGCGGCAGCCATCGTCCAGCTCTTTTTGAATATACTGTAATTCCGGCAGGCGCATCAGCTCCTGCAAGAGAGTGTGCAAATTGTCCCCCTCCTTTCCGGGTATTCTATGATAAAAATCTGAAATATAGCTTAATTCATATGAATTGTAAAGCCTCGCAGAGTTTGCTGCCTGCAGGCGGCAAAAATTAAGATCATTTTTCGCCGCGACCTGTGCGTGGGGAAAAATACCGCTCAGGCTGCCAGTGTGGAATTTCGGCGTTATACGCCGGAATTATGCGCGCAGCAGCCTGTAAAACTCTTTGGCAGAAAATTCCACAGGAATTTTCGCCAGGTTAATTAAACCGGTTCATGGCCTTGTCCATGCCCTGGGTGATCACCGCCGGAATGGCCTGGGCTGCCCGATCCAGGGCGTCCAGCAGAGTCTTCTGCTCCTCGCCCACAGGCATGCCGATGACCCAATCCACCACCTCGTAGCCCGCCTGCTTCGGGGAGCCAACCCCCACCTTGATGCGGGGAAAGCGGTCACTGCCCAGATGCTGAATGATATTCTTCAGCCCGTTGTGCCCCCCGGCGGAGCCGAAGGCACGCAGCCGGAGCTTGCCCACCGGCAGGTCGATGTCATCGGATACCACGAGGATATGCTCCGGAGGGATCTTATAGAAGCGGGCGGCGGCGCCTACGGCCTCCCCGGAGAGATTCATGTAGGTCTGGGGCTTCATCACCAGCACCTTATTCTCTCCCAGCTTCCATTCCGCCGTCCAGGCCTTGAAACGCAGCTTGTTAAAGCGCAGCTTTTCCCGCTCCGCCAGCCGGTCAACGGCTAAAAAGCCCATGTTGTGCCGGGTGCTTTCGTACCGTGCACCGGGATTGCCAAGACCCACTACCAGCCAAGTAAAGCCGCTTTGCTTGAAAAACATACGCTCACGCTCCTGTAAAAATTTTGGTCGGGCGATATTCTCGCCCGACCAGTATAGCACAAAATGATTGGATTGAACAGTTGATTTCTTCTGCTCCCGGCATCAGCTGAAGAGCTTGGCAATGGAGATCTCCTGGTAAATGCGCTCGATGGCCTCGGCGAACATGGGGGCCACGGACAGATACTTGATTTTATCGCAGCCGGCGCCCATCTCCTCAGGCAGGGTGTTCAGCAGGGCCACCTCCTTGATGACGCTGCCGGATAGCCGCTCCAGCGCGGGGCCGGAGAGCACGCCGTGGCTGGCACAGGCGTACACGTTGTTAGCGCCGCCCACCTCCACAATGGCCTTGGCGGCGTTGCAGATGGAGCCGGCGGTATCGATCATGTCGTCAAAGAGGATGCAATCCTTTCCGGCCACGTCGCCGATGACGTTCATCACCTCGCACTGGTTGGCCTTTTGACGGCGCTTATCCACGATGGCGAGGTTCATGTGCAGCTTCTGGGCAAAGGTGCGGGCCCGGGCCACGCTGCCCACATCCGGGGACACCACTACCATATCCTCAGCCCGCTCGCCAAACTTCTTGGCATAGTAGTCAACAAAGACGGGGTTACCCAGCAGGTTATCCACGGGGATGTCAAAGAAGCCCTGAATTTGGGCGGCGTGCAGGTCCATGGTCAGCACCCGGTCGGCGCCGGCGGCGGTGAGCATATTAGCCACCAGCTTGGCAGAGATGGGATCGCGGCTCTTGGCCTTGCGGTCCTGGCGAGCATAGCCAAAGTAGGGGATCACGGCAGTCACGCGGCCGGCGGAGGCGCGCTTGCAGGCGTCGATCATGATGAGCAGTTCCATCAGGCTATCGTTCACGGGCTTGCAGGTGGAGTTGATGAGGAACACATCGCTGCCGCGGACGGTCTCATACAGAGAGACGCTGGCCTCGCCATCGGCAAAGTGCTTGACCTCTGCCTCACCCAGCTTGGTGCCGATGAGCTTGCAGATGTCCTTTGCCAGGGCGGGGTTGGAGTTGCCGGTGAAGATCTTGATGTCCTTGCCATGAGAAATCATTTTGTTACACACTCACTTTCTTTCGGTTTTTGCTAAAAATTTCTCTCTCAGGATGTATATGGAGGACAATATGGGGCGGATACTCCATATATAAAAAAATCGCTGAACGCTTTATAAGGCCGCCGCTCTCCGGATTCTACCGGCAGAGGTGGCGAGCCGCAGCGTCAGCGGTTTGAAGAAGGCACGCCCGCAGGCGGCGGACCATACAATTCGACATCCCATGGGAGCACACTTCCTTTCCGTCCGTTTCTAATTCTCATTATAACAGTTTTTCTTGCAAAATCCAGTGGTTTTCCTAAAAAACTAAAAATATTTTTCCTGTGCAAAAAACCGTCTGCGTCCGCTCACAAATAGGAAAAACCGCACCCGTAGCCCGGATAAAACCGATGAATACAGAATTTTTCCGCAAAAAATACCATTTTGCGGTTGAATTTACGGCAGCTATGCATTACAATAAGCGGAGCATTCCAAAATGGGGGAGATGGTACGCCGTGCTGAATATCGTGCTGGTGGAGCCGGAGATCCCGCAGAACTGCGGCAATATTGCCCGGACCTGCGCTGCCACCGGCAGCCGCCTGCACCTGATCCGCCCCCTTGGCTTTGATATTTCCGACCGGGCCGTGAAGCGTGCGGGCCTGGATTACTGGCATCTGGTGCACGTTGCGGACTATGAGGACCTGGATGCGTTTTTTGCCCAGCACCCGGAGGCAAAGGATGACCTCTGGCTGGCCACCACCAAGGCCCCTCGGGACTATACCCAGGCGCGGTTTTCGCCGGATTGCTGGCTGTTCTTCGGAAAAGAGACCGCAGGCCTGCCGGAGGCGTTCCGCCTGGCCCACTATGACCGGTGTCTCCGCCTGCCCATGCGGGAGGAGGCCCGGAGCCTGAACCTCAGCAATTCTGTGGCCATCCTGACCTACGAGGCCCTGCGGCAGAACGGCTTTCCCGGCCTGTGCGGCACGGGGGAGATGAAAAATCTGTAAATCACTCTGAAAAGGAGAGTATCTATATGAATTATAACAAAAAAACCGTTGCAGATGTAGACGTTGCCGGCAAGAAGGTGCTCCTGCGCTGCGATTTCAATGTCCCCCAGGACAAGAAGACAGGAGCCATCACCAGCGACAAGCGTATTGTGGCGGCCCTGCCCACCATTCAATACCTGCTGGAGCACGGCGCGGCGGTTATTGCTTGCTCCCATCTGGGCAAGCCCGAGCCTGTGTTTGACAAGTGGGTGAAAAAGCAGCTTGAAAAGGGCAAGGATCCTGCCGAGCTGACGCAGGAGGCATGGGAAAAGTCTCTGCGGAAGCTGACCCTGGCCCCTGTGGCCCAGCGCCTGTCCCAGCTGCTGGGCCGGGAGGTGCTCTTTGCCCATGATGTGGTGGGAGAAGATGCCGCCGCCAAGGCCGCCGCTCTGCAGCCGGGCCAGATCCTGCTGCTGGAGAACACCCGCTTTGAAAAGGGCGAGACCAAGAACGACCCCGAGTTTGCCAAAAAGCTGGCCTCCTTTGCGGATATCTATGTGTCCGACGCTTTCGGCGCCGTGCACCGGGCCCATGCCTCCACCGCCGGCGTGGCAGCTTACCTGCCTGCTGTGTCGGGCTTCCTGATCGAAAAGGAGCTGCGGGTCATGGGCGGCGCGCTGGAAAATCCCAAGCGGCCCCTGGTAGCTATCCTGGGCGGCAGCAAGGTCTCCTCCAAGATCGGCGTCATCAACAACCTGCTGGAGATTGCCGACACTATTATTATCGGCGGTGGCATGGCCTATACCTTCTCCGCCGCTCAGGGCGGCAAAATCGGCAATTCTCTGCTGGAGAGCGAGTGGATGGACTACGCCAATGAAATGGTAAAAAAGGCGGCGGACAAGGGCGTGAAGCTGCTGCTGCCTGTGGACACCGTCATCGCCGACCGCTTTGCCCCGGATGCTGACACCGCTGTTGTGAAGGCCGGGCAGATCCCCGACGGATGGGAGGGCCTGGACATCGGGCCGGAGACTGTGAAGCTCTACTGCGCTGCCGTTGCAGACGCCGGCACGGTTATCTGGAACGGGCCTATGGGCGTGTTTGAGTTTGATAAGTTTGCCGTGGGTACCCGGGCCGTGGCCGAGGCGCTGAGCAAGACAGACGCTATTACCATTGTGGGTGGCGGCGATAGCGCGGCGGCTGTGGAGCAGCTGGGCTATGCCGACAAGATGACACATATCTCCACCGGCGGCGGCGCTTCCCTGGAGTTTTTGGAGGGCAAGGAGCTGCCGGGCGTGGCGTGCCTGCTGGATAAATAAATTCAAAAAGATCTAAAATATATCAATAATATGTAGGAGTTAAATGAGAAAACTATGAATCGCAGATATCGTAAGACCATCATCGCCGGCAACTGGAAGATGAATAAGACCGCCTCCGAGACCAAGAGGTTTGCCGAAGAACTCAAGCGCCTGCTGCCTCGCACTAAGTGGTGCGACGTGGTGGTGTGCGTACCCGCCGTGAATATTCCCGCCGCCATGAAGGCCTTTAAGGATCTGCGGGTGTCCGTGGGCGCACAAAATGTTTTCTATGAAAAGAGCGGCGCCTACACCGGCGAGGTGTCGGCGGATATGCTGAAGGATCTGGGCGTAAAATATGTTATCATCGGCCACTCCGAGCGCCGGCAGTATTTCGGGGAGACCGACTTCACTGTGAACAAAAAGGTCGTTGCGGCGCTGGAGGCGGGCCTGCACCCCATCATCTGTGTGGGCGAGACCCTGGACCAGCGGGAGCTGGGCGTGACTATGGAGCTTATCGCTCTGCAGCTTAAGTCTGCTTTGGCCGGCGTGCCGGCGGAGAAGGCCCGCAAGTGCGTCATCGCCTATGAGCCCGTATGGGCCATCGGCACCGGCAAGACCG
>ENA-OYXD01001419-OYXD01001419.1-human-gut-metagenome-genome-assembly--contig:-NODE-1419-length-11048-cov-5.248340_pt1 | contig 11048 bp, 9 predicted proteins | sample MGYA00244818_ERZ653412 | MGnify/ENA primary metagenome ERZ653412 (study PRJEB26926, sample SAMN06165146) | human gut metagenome | biome: ENVO:00009003; feature: ENVO:2100002; material: ENVO:00002003...
CGAGATTACTACGCGTCTCGTGGGCTCGGAGATGTGTATAAGAGACAGATACGGTACTTACAAGGTAAACGTTCAGTTACGGTAAGAGCAGCACGTTTATTGTACTCAGGACGACATATTGACAATGCCGCTTACGGCAGGAATGGCTGTATCACCGATACAGGCTTAGCTTCGCTTTGGCTTTTGCAGGGAGAGGTGTGTCTTTTTGCAGGAGCGTACAAGCGGTTTTGGCTTTTTGCCGTAAAAGCTGTGGACGAAATTATATACCGCCGCTTTTCCGTACAGAACCGCCGACAATGGCTGTATGTCATACATAAAGATAAAAAGACAACACCTGTCGGCTATTCGGAAGGATGGTATACTGAATGGGAATTATTGACTCAAAAAACTTACTGACGGCGACTGAAAACATAAAGCCGAAGGCTACAAAGCCTTACTCGAAAAGAAGAAAGAATCCTTTTGCAAAGCAGTTCAAGCTGACCGACAGGAACGCCCCTAAGGACGCTCCCGCAAGCGAATCGCTTACAGGGATATTAAATGCAAAGCCTGCAAATAAAACAGTTCTGACAGACAACAGACAGCAGAGCAAAAAGCCTGTGCTGACTGACAGAAGAGCATCCGAAAGCAAAAAGCCGGTGCTTACCGACAACAGAAATCAGAACAAAAAGCCGGTGCTGACCGACAATAAAAGCAGTGAAAAGAAAAGCATCTCAGCAGACAGCAGAAATGATAAAAAGCCTGTTCTTACAGACAACAAGCCGCATCATAACAATAACAAGCAGGAAACGAGAAAGCAGGAGTACCCTTCTTTCTTTGCGGAGGACGAAAAGAAAAGCGGCAGAAAGACACCCGTAAGGATTATGTCGCTCGGCGGCGTAAACGAGATAGGCAAGAACATCTACGTCTACGAGTGCTGTAACGATATATTCATCATAGATTGCGGACTTGCCTTCCCCGATGACGATATGCTCGGTGTCGATCTTGTTATCCCCGACTTCACCTATCTTGAAAAGAACAGGGAGAAGATAAGGGGCATTGTGCTGACGCACGGTCACGAGGATCATATAGGCGCACTCCCTTACTTCCTTAAGAAGATAAACGTACCCGTATACGGCACAAGGCTGACGCTCGGACTTGTCGAGGGAAAGCTCCGTGAACACGGCATACTGTCGCAGTGTTCGCTGAACGTGGTTGTACCCCGTCAGAATGTCAGAATGGGCTGTATGAGCGTTGAATTTATCAGAGTGAACCACTCTATCCCCGATGCCTGTGCAATGGCAGTGCATACGCCTGCAGGCGTGATAGTGCATACAGGCGACTTCAAGGTTGACTATACACCTATCGAGGGCGGTATAATTGACCTCGCACGATTCGGTGAGCTTGGAAACAAGGGTGTTCTCGCACTGCTTTCGGAAAGTACAAACGCAGAGCGTCCGGGCTATACGGCTACAGAAAGAAAGGTCGGAGAGAGCTTCAAGAGCCTTTTTGCAGGAGCAGAGGGCAAGAGAATAATTGTCGCTACATTCTCCTCAAACATTCACAGAATACAGCAGATTATAAACAATGCGGAAAGCTGGGGCAGAAAGGTCGCCGTTTCGGGCAGAAGTATGCTCAATGTGCTTACTACCGCAATTGAACTCAATTATATAAAAGTACCTCAGGGTATGCTTGTAGATATAGAAGATGTCAACAAATATCCTCCTGAAAAAATGGTAATTATCACAACGGGAAGCCAGGGCGAACCGCTTTCCGCACTTTCGAGAATGTCATCGGGAGATCACAGACAGGTATCTATAACACCGAGCGATCTTATCATTATTTCGGCTACTCCGATACCCGGCAACGAGAAGTTTGTCGGAAAGCTCGTAAACGAGCTTATGAAGCAGGGTGCAGAGGTAGTATACGAGGCTATGTACGAGGTGCACGTTTCGGGTCACGCCTGCCAGGACGAGCTTAAAATGATGCTTGCGCTGACAAAGCCGAAATTCTTTATACCGATACACGGCGAATACAAGCATATGAAAAAGCACGAGGGTCTTGCAATAAAGATGGGCATACCCGAGAAAAATATATTTCTTCTGAATATCGGTCAGGTGGTTGAAACCGACAGTGTTGAAATGAAGGTAGTAGGTCAGGTGCCTGCAGGAAAGGTGCTTGTCGACGGTCTCGGAGTAGGAGATGTCGGCTCGGTCGTACTGCGTGACAGAAAGCATCTGTCCGAGGACGGTCTTATCGTTGTTGTAACCACTATAAACCGTGAAACAGGTATGGTAGCGGCAGGCCCCGATATAGTATCAAGAGGATTTGTATATGTAAGGGAATCCGAGGAGCTTATGGACGACGCTAAACAGCTTGTCAAGAAAACGCTCCAGACCTGCGCAGACAGGAACATCAGAGAATGGGGCAATATAAAGTCTAACGTAAGGGATGAGCTTGGCAACTTCATATTCCAGAGAACCAAGAGAAGTCCTATGATACTGCCTATCATAATGGAAGTGTAAAATAACGGAATACAAAGGAGGCGCAAAAGGTGAAGAATTTTTATCGTGACGGCGGACTTGTAATATCGGTTTCCGCACTGGTTGTCGCACTGGTAATAATCCAGGGATATATTTACACGAAGGACATCAATGTATTCTGGGTGTCTGCGCCTTTTGTCGTGCTTATAGGCGGTTTTGCGATAGGAAAACTGATACAGGTCACAAGAAAAACATTCCAGTATTATGCACGAATAGACGATGAGCTTGAATCGAAGATGCATATGTCCGTGCATAGCTTTCCTATGTCCGCCGTTATAATCGACAGCGCCGGAAGAATAGTCTGGACAAACGGAAAATTCACAGAAGAATTTCCCGATTGTTGCGAATACGGTATGGAGCTGTCGAATATAACCGATATTCCGCCTGCCGATTTCTTCACCGATGACGGAATAACCGTCAGATACAAGGACAGCGTATATAAGGTTTTTGCAAGAATACCCGATGAGGACGAAGCAAAAGAACTGACGCTGTTATTCTTCAAGAACATAACCGACATAACCGCTCTTGAAACAGAGAAAAAGCTGTCACAGCCCGTTGTCATACTGTTTATGGTAGACGGCTACGAGGAGCTTATAAGCGGTTGCCTTGAAAGTGAAAAGGCTCACGTTTCGGTACAGATAGACAAGCTACTTGAAGATTTTGCGGGACAGACGACAGGCGTACTCAGAAAGAATGCGTCCGACAGATTTATAGCCGTAATAGAAGAAAGACACCTGCAGGAAATCCTGCGTAACAAGGTCGAAATTCTCGATAAAGCAAGAGAAATTTTCGTAAATGACCGCCTTAACGTAACAATGTCGATAGGTATCGGCAGAACAGGTAAAACGCTGAAAGAAAGCGAACAGTTCGCTCGTCAGGCGCTTGAAATGGCACTCGGACGAGGCGGCGATCAGGCGGCTGTAAAGACAGACAACGGCTTTGAATTTTACGGCGGTGTTTCAAAGGGCGTTGAGCGTCACACAAAGGTCAAGACACGAATCATCGCAAACTCACTGCTTGAGCTTGTTGACAATGCAGACAAGATATTCATAATGGGTCACAAGTACAGCGACCTTGACAGTGTAGGCTCATCTGTAGGCCTTACCTGCGCCATAAGAAATCTCGGCAAGAGCGCCTGGGCGGTATGCGACTACAGCACCTCGCTTGCAAAAGTCCTGATTGACAGATTCCCCCACGTTGACGGAGAAGAACCGCTGTTCACAGAGCCTGCGGACGCTATGGAGGAGTTGACGGACAATTCACTGCTGATTATCTGCGATACGCATAATCCGCTTATAATAGAAAGCAAGGAGCTTTACGAAAAGGCAAAGAAGGTAGTTGTCATCGACCACCACAGGAAGATGGTAAACTACATAGACAATGCGGTAATATTCCACCACGAGCCGTATGCTTCATCCGCATCAGAAATGGTGACGGAGCTTATACAGTATTTCGGCGAGGCAGGAAAGCTCAGAGCGGTGCAGGCGGAGTGTCTGCTTGCAGGCATTATGCTTGATACAAAGAATTTCGTTATGAAAACGGGCGTAAGAACATTTGAAGCGGCGGCTGTACTGCGTAAGATGGGTGCGGATACTATAACCGTAAAGAAAATGTTCTCAAGCTCTATAGACAGCTACAAGAGAAAAACACAGATAGTCGCAGAGGCAGAAATTTACCGCAAGTGTGCGATAGCACCGTGTGACTTCTATGCGGACGATCTGAGGATAGTCGCTCCTCAGGCGGCAGACGAACTGCTGACTATCAAGAATGTTGACGCATCGTTTGTATTGTTCAAAACGATGAGCAACGAAATATCAATAAGCGCAAGAAGCATGGGCAACTTAAACGTCCAGCTTATAATGGAGGCTCTTGGCGGCGGCGGTCATCAGACTATGGCAGGTGCTCAGCTAAAGGACGTTACGGTAAACGAAGCGCTTGATACTCTCAAGAAGTCGATTGATGACTACTATTTAAGTCTTATAAAGGTAAACTCAAACGATAATAAGACTGCACAGCGCAGTTAAAGAAAGGACGATATAAAATGAAGGTAATTTTCACACAGGATGTGGCAGGCTCAGGCAAGAAGGGCGAGGTAAAGGAAGTTAAGGACGCTTATGCGAGAAACTGCCTTATAAAGAAGGGTCTTGCGGTTGAAGCTACAAACGAGAACCTTAACCACCTTGAAGGACAGAAGGCGTCCGCACAGCACAAGCTCGATGTTGAAGCGGCCAACGCAAAGAAGATAAAGGATACTATCGACGGCAAGGTGCTTACATTCAAGGCAAAAGCAGGTCAGGGCGGAAAGCTGTTCGGCTCTGTTACCGGCAAGGATATAAGCGCACTTATAAAGCGTGATTTCGGCTTTGATGTTGATAAGAGAAAAATCGTTACAAAAAGCGATATAAAATCATTCGGTACATTCACTGCAGAGGCAAGGCTGTTTACAGGCATCGTTGCACAGTTCAGTGTAAAGGTTGAGGAAGAATAATGGCTGAGATGGAGCTTGCGGGGGTAAATCTTCCGTACAGCCTTGATGCAGAGCAGTCCGTACTGGGTGCCATACTGCTTGACGGAAACGCAAATATGCCGAAAGCGTCGGCAAAACTGCACCCGGAGCATTTCTATGTAAAAGTCCACACAGATATATACACTGTTATGATGCAGATGTTTGCGGCAAGCGACAATATTGATGTTGTTACCGTGCTTGAAAACTGCATGAAGAACAATGTTTTCGAGTCGCAGGAGGAAGGCAGAAACTATCTTGTAAAGCTGATGGAAACCGTCCCCAGCATCTCAAGCGTTGACAGATATATAGAAATAGTCGAGGATAAGTACACAAGACGGCTTCTTATAAGCATAGCAGGCGATATTCTTGAAAATGCAAACGAAGGACAGACGGCCACTGCCGCTCTGCTTGAGCTTGCCGAAAAAAGAATATACGATATAAGAAACGAGAACCAGGTAAAAGGTCTTACAAGGCTGAACGCTGTCATTGTCGGCATTCTCAACGAGCTTTCCGAGCTTTGTGCAAACCCCGACAAGCAGGGCATACAAGGTCTGAAATCGGGCTTCCCCTCGCTTGACAAGTACATACACGGATTGAATAAGTCGGATCTTTTGATAGTTGCGGCACGTCCCGGTATGGGTAAAACGTCATTCGCTATGAATATGGCGACAAATGTCGCAAAATATCATCCTGAAAAATCAATATGCGTATTCAACCTCGAAATGTCGAAGGAACAGCTTGTAAAGCGTATGCTGTCCTCTGAGGGAAGAATTTCAAGCGAGCTTATGTCAACGGGCAGATTTGACCCTGCACAGTGGAGAAATCTTGCCGATGCCGCATTCGTACTGTCAAATATGAATATCTACATAGACGACAGCTCAGCGATAACGGTCAATGAAATGAAGGCAAAGCTACGCCGTGTCGATAATCTCGGGCTGATAGTAATAGACTATCTTCAGCTTATTTCTTCGGGCAGAAGGGATCTTAACCGTGTAAACGAAATTTCGGAAATGACACGAAACCTCAAGATAATGGCAAAGGAGCTTAATGTTCCGATAATCGTACTGTCACAGCTTGCACGTTCCGCCGAAAAAAAGGATGATAAACGTCCTATGCTGTCAGACCTTCGTGATTCGGGTTCTATCGAGCAGGACGCAGATATAGTTCTGTTCCTGTACCGTGACAGCTATTATAACAAAGAGGCAGAGGATCAGAGAGCCTGTAAGTGTATCGTTGCGAAGAACCGTCACGGTGAAACCAACGATATAAACATGATATGGGACGGTCAGTACACGAGATTTACAGATGTGGAGTATGTCCATGCCGAGCAGTAATTTAAAAAATTCCGTTAAAAATACTATAGAACGGTATTCGATGATAAATAAGGGCGATACTGTAATTGCGGCGGTAAGCGGCGGCGCAGACAGCGTCGCCTTGCTGTATGTCTTATATTCGCTGAAAGACGAGCTCGGCTTTTCGCTTGCCGCCTGCCATGTAAATCATAATCTGCGTGGTGAGGAAAGCGACAGCGATGAGCGGTTTGTCCGCAGGATGTGCAGATTCCTTGACATTCCGCTGTACACTGCAAGCATAAAGGTAAATGATTTACGGCAAAAGCACGACAGCCTTGAGGAATGTGCAAGGCGGTTAAGATATGAATTCTTCGAGAGCATAAGCAAGGACAGGCTGATAGCGACCGCCCACACAGCGTCGGATAACTGCGAAACCATTCTCATAAATATGGTCAGAGGCACTGCACTCTCGGGTATATGCGGAATTCCGGCAAAGCGTGACAATATAATCCGTCCGCTGTTATACAATACCCGTGAGGATATAGAGCTTTATTGCAGTGAAAACTGTCTTGATTATGTCACAGACAGCACCAATCTGTCTGATGATTATACAAGAAACAAGATAAGACATAAGGTCGTGCCTTTGCTGAAGGAGATAAACCCCTCGCTTTTCGGTGCGATAAGCAGGCTGTCGCAGTCTGTGTCGGACGATGACAGGTATCTTGACAAAATCGCATCGGAGCTTATGGAAAAGGCTCGCACCGCCGATGTTAAATATGATGTCGGTATACTGCGCACCGCCGATGATTGTATACTTCGCCGTATCGTTACGATGATTTTCAAGGATAACGATATACCGCCGAATATGAAAGCGGTTGAAAGCTGCGTAGGAATTATAAGAGCCGGACAGGGAAAGATAAACCCGTGCCAGTTCAGATTTGTTCAGATAAGAAAGAAAAAGCTGTTTGTTGTGACAGACCGTGAGAAATTCAGACGAAATTAATGTGATAAACAGCTTAAAAATGATTATCGCCGTTGCTTTTTCGGCATAATCGTGCTATAATGGCTGTATTGCCGTTTTGTTTTCATCGCTTAACATTTATTTAACATAAGCGATGTATTATTTAATACAACGTGATTACGGAGAGAATTAGTAGTGAAAAACATACATGATGACATTGAAAGAGTACTTTTTACGAGCGAGGAGCTTGTAAAAAGAGCTGAGGAAATAGGCAGACAGATAACACAGGACTATAAGGGCGAAGAAGTAACCGTGATAGGCATACTGAAAGGCTCGTTTATGTTCCTGTCGGATGTGCTGAAGAATGTCGATCTTTATACAAAGCTGGATTTCGTAACGGTTCAGTCTTACGGAAACGGCACCACATCCGGAGAGCTCAGACTGACTAAGGATATTTCGGCAGATATAAAGGGCAAACACGTTATTCTTGTCGAGGATATTCTCGACAGCGGAAAAACGCTGAAATTCGTAAAGGATCTTTTCCTTGAAAGAGAGCCTGCGTCGATAAAGGTATGCACTCTGCTCAACAAGAAAGTCAGAAAATCAGAAGTAATCAAGGCTGATTATATCGGCTTTGACGTTGACAATGTGTTCGTAGTAGGATACGGACTTGACTATGCCCAGCTTTACAGGAATCTTCCTTACATAGGTGAGCTTAAGGTCGAGGCACGTTGAGAGCAACGTCGAGGCTGTAAAAATATAACCGTAGAGGCGGTCGGATGCTATGCAGATACGACCGACAGAAAGGGAAACTGATGAATCAGAACAACAAATTCAAAGGCATTTTCATTTACCTTGCAGTTATCGTTCTGCTTGTTATCGGTATGGTAACAATGCTTCAGATGAGTGCAACTCCCGGCGAGCATACAACATACTCAAAGGTGATAAGCGAATTTGACAACTACAACGTATCGGGCTACACGCTTGATCTCGGTTCGGGCGAATTACAATACACCCTGAAAAGCGACAACACAAAGAAGTATAAGTATTCCGTACCGAACGTAAGCCTGTTCTTACAGGATACGCAGGGCTACAGAAAGGCATACAACGAAAAGAATCCCGATAGTCAGCTTGTCGAGGACTTCTACCCCGTTTCAGACAACTCGTTCCTGCTGAGCTTCCTGCCTTATCTGCTGATGGTTGCGCTGATGATAGGATTTACATTCGTCATAATGCGTCAGGCGAGCGGCGGCGGAAAGATGTCGCAGTTCTCAAAGGCAAATGCAAGGACCCAGCCTTCAAACGGTCCTAAAATAACCTTTGCCGATGTTGCCGGTGCCGAAGAAGAAAAGGAAGAAATGAGCGAAATCGTTGATTTCATGAAGAATCCCAGAAAGTATCAGGAGCTTGGTGCAAAGATACCGCGCGGTGTTCTGCTTTTAGGCCCTCCCGGTACAGGTAAGACCTTACTTGCAAAGGCCGTTGCAGGCGAAGCAAACGTTCCCTTCTTCTCAATAAGCGGTTCGGACTTCGTTGAAATGTTTGTCGGTGTCGGTGCAAGCCGTGTAAGAGATCTGTTCGATCAGGCGAAAAAGCACACCCCGTCAATAATTTTCATAGATGAAATAGATGCCGTAGGCCGTCAGAGAGGTACAGGTCTTGGCGGCGGTCACGATGAGCGTGAGCAGACACTGAACCAGTTACTCGTTGAGATGGACGGTTTCACGGATAATCAGGGCGTAATAGTTATTGCGGCTACCAACAGACGTGATATTCTCGACCCCGCACTGCTCCGTCCCGGACGTTTTGACAGACAGATTACTGTCGGCTACCCCGACATCAAGGGCAGAGAGGCTATCCTGCGTGTTCATACAAAAAATAAAAAGCTCGCTCCCGATATTAGCCTTGCTACAATAGCAAAGGGTACGGCAGGATTTACAGGCGCAGACCTTGCAAACCTTGTAAACGAGGCGGCTCTGCTTGCGGCAAGAAACAACAGAAAGGCTATCACTCAGCCTGATATAGAGGAAGCTACCATCAAGGTGGTTGCAGGTCCCGAAAAGAAGTCGAAGGTTGTAAGCGAGGACGAAAAGCGCCTTACGGCATTCCACGAGGCAGGTCACGCTGTCTGCACATTCCACTGCAAGACGCAGGATCCCGTACACCAGGTTTCAATCATACCGAGAGGTATGGCAGGCGGCTACACAATGTCGCTCCCCGAGCATGACAGGAGCTTCAGAACCAAGACGCAGATGGAAGAAGAAGTCATTGTTCTTCTCGGCGGCCGTGTTGCCGAAAAGATTGTGCTTGACGAAATCTCGACAGGCGCAAGCAACGATATTGAACGTGCTACCGACCTTGCAAGAAGTATGATAACAAGATACGGCTTCTCCGAAAAGCTCGGTCCTATCGTATACGGACACGATAACTCGGAAGTGTTCCTCGGCAGAGATTATTCACAGGGCAGAAACTACTCCGAAAACGTTGCGGCAGAAATTGACGGCGAGATCCGTGAGCTTATTGACACAAGCTACGAAAATGCTAAGCAGATACTGCTCAGCCACAGAGATCAGCTTGACAAGGTCGCTCATTACCTTATGGAACATGAGAAGATTGACGGCGAGGATTTCTACAAGCTTATGAACGGCGAACCGCTTGATGATAATACAGCCGCTCCCGTCAGCGAAAACAGTGATACCGTTCCTGCCGATTGCGAAGATACCGCAGAGGCCACCGGCGATAACAACAACGAAACAAACGAATAAATGCATCTTTACATTCGCTCCCTTTTTCAAGGGAGCGATTTTTTTGCAGATACAAAAAAATCCGTACCGGTTAGCTGCCGGTACGGATTTTATGAAAAACAGATTATATAATATCCTTAATGTCGATGTTCTCTCCTGTAAGACCGACATAAGCACCCTGCTTCGCCTCATCGCTTTCTGCGTGAGCCAGTAACCACTTGTTGCATGCCCAGAGCGTCTTATCTTCATCATAAACGGGAGTAATGTTGGGCTTTGCTCCGTTTGTTCCCTTAGGAAGCGCTATGACCACCTTGAAGCATCCGTCCTTAGTCGCATTGCAGGGAGCGTAATGCAGTGTTGTAGCATAAACCTCGACAACATCTCCTGCCTTAGCCTTGAAAGCCATAACCTTTGATGTATCGAGCTTGCCGTCAACAATATCATCCTCTTTCGCAACCAGCAGGACAAAATCGTATAAGCCTATGTTGAACTCGCTGTCACGGTGATACTCAAGGCAGTTGAGCTTTGTGTTGTGACCGTTGCACCAGCCGAGCTGAATAGGCATACCACCGTATGCGTTGTTCTGCAAAAGGCCGAACAGCTTTGTATTTTCAAGCGCCGCCTCGCTCGGAACATATCCTACAGCGTCGGGTAACGGTGTGCTCTTATCAAGTGCTGAAAGCAGGTCGCTTACGTCATAACCGGTATGTACCTTGCCGTATGCGGCAAATTCCTTATCGTTTACCGAATATATCTTCATATCAGATTCTCCTTTTAACTTGCAGAATTCTTCTGCGTGTTAACGTTTTCACAAACAGTAAAGAAAACAGCCATAAGTTGAAAACTCATGGCTGTCCTTAATTTAAAATTATTCCTCAGCGGGAGCGCCAACAGGACATACACCTGCGCAAGCACCGCAGCTAACACATGTGTCAGCGTCGATAACGTACTTGCCGTCACCTTCAGAAATTGCCTCAACGGGGCACTGAGCCTGTCTCTTATACACATCTGACGCTGCCGACGATC
>ENA-OYXD01001429-OYXD01001429.1-human-gut-metagenome-genome-assembly--contig:-NODE-1429-length-10995-cov-4.079707_pt1 | contig 10995 bp, 7 predicted proteins | sample MGYA00244818_ERZ653412 | MGnify/ENA primary metagenome ERZ653412 (study PRJEB26926, sample SAMN06165146) | human gut metagenome | biome: ENVO:00009003; feature: ENVO:2100002; material: ENVO:00002003...
GATTCCCGATAAACACCTTATAAATTACTCTCACGTGGCTGACGGGCTTTTTTATCCCGGTACGGCCACCAAGTCGTGCGCATCGTCTCTTAGGTGGTTCAGAGATGCGTTCGGCGGCGAATATAAAGATTTAGATGCGCTTGCGGAGACCGTTCCCGTCGGCAGCGACGGAATGTTTTTTCATCCGTTTTTGAGCGGGGAACTTACGCCGTACGGCGATCCGGAGTTAAAGGCAAGTTTTACCGGCGTAACGTTTACGCATACGAAAGCGCATTTCGTACGGGCGGTTTTAGAAGGCGTTGCGTTTTCACTCTTGGATTGCAAAAAGTATTTGGAAGAAAAGGACGTAAAAATCACCCGTGCCACGGCGATAGGCGGCGGTGCGACGAGCGGATTATGGAAGCAAATCGTTGCGGATGCGCTTGGCATCGAACTGGTCACGATTCGGAATGGAGACAGCTCGTTCGGCAGTTCGATGTTGGCGGGAATAGCGGCGGGTTTTTTCGGGGATTTTAAAGACGCGATCCGAAAATGTCTTATCATTACGGGGGAAACGGTACCGAACAGAGAAAATACTGTGAAATACGAAGAATTATTCAGTCAATATAAAAGAATAGCGCGCGCTTTGAGCGGGATTCGCAATGATTAAGATTGTAGTGGCGGTAAAACTGAATCAAGGGGAAATCGGTTCGTTTGACGGTGCGGCTTTAGAATGTGCGTTAAGTACAAAAAACACGCGCGTAAACGTGGTGAGCATGTCGCCGTCAAGCGCGCTTGTGCAGGCGGAATACATAACGCGTCTCGGTGTAGAGGAAATGATACTTATATCCGACGAGGCGTTTAAGGGGAGCGATACGCTCGTTACGGCGAAAATTCTTGCAAGGGTCGTACAGAAATTAAATCCGGACATCGTTTTGTGCGGAAGACAAAGCACGGACGGAGATACCGCGCAGGTTCCTGCCGAACTTGCGGAAATGCTTGGCTACCGCTTTATCCCTTACGCCATGGATTTTGCCTTAGACGAAATACAAACGAGAATCGGCAGATATGCGGTCGAAACACCGTGCGTCATTTCCATCGAAAGAATCAAAGAATTGCGATTTGCGTCTTATAAATCGCAAAAAAAAGAAGTAACGATCATCGATAATTCTATTCTCGGTTTCGAAAAAAACGAAGTGGGGGAAAAAGGTTCGCCTACGCGCGTTTTAAAAAGTTTCCTATCGGAGTCGGGCAGAAGAAAGTGCACGTTCGTTTCTGCGGTCGATGTGGAAGAGATCATAAAAAATGCATTGAACAAGCCGTTTTCGGTTGTGTCCGCCGATGTCGGCCGGAAGAAAGACTATAAAAAAATAAAACGATTGCTCGTTGTTGGAGAAGGATTGCAGGGCGTGGCGGAAGACGTTTCGGAAACTGTAATCCGGTTCGACGGCATAACGGTTGACGAAATCTGCAGTTTTATTCAAAGAAGCGGAATAAAGAACGTAATATTTAAAAGCAATTTACAAAACAGAGCGATTGCACCTGCGGTCGCCGCCAGGCTGAACGCTGGCTTGTGTGCGGATTGCATAAGGCTTGAAACGGACGGGGAAAAACTTTTTGCCTATCGGCCCGCAGCTACGGGGAAAATAATTGCAAAAATTGCCTGTGAAGGCGAATTGTTTATGGCAACGGTGAGAGAAGCAGGCGAAACGTCGAACGATATAGTTTTCGGTATAGGATACGGAGCAAACGGGTATCTACCGCAAATCAAAGCGTTTGCGGAAAGGGTCGGCGCAAAATTGGCAGCTTCGAGAAAAGCGGTGGATAACGGGTTGATGCCGTATGAAACGCAGACAGGTTTAACCGGAAAAATAATCAAACCGAAAGTTTACGTCGCATGGGGGATAAGCGGAAAAATTCAGCATAGAACGGGAACGGAAAATTCCGGAACAGTTATCGCGATCAACAAGGATAAAAACGCGGAAATTTTTGATTATGCCGATTACGGCGTTGTGGAGGACATAAAAAATGTTGGTGGATTTCAAAAAGATACTTGATTACGGAGAAAAAGGCGCATTTGCCGTACCCGCGTTCAACGTATATAATATGGAAACTGTTATGGGCGTGATCGCCGCAGCGGAAGAAAATCGTTCGCCCGTGATTATGCAGTTTTATTCCCGTCTTGCGACGGCGGGTTTTGCAGATTTTCTCGCGCCGATCATATTAAAGGCTGCCGAAAAATCAAGCGTTCCCGTTTGCATGCATTTGGATCACGGTGCGGGATTTGTTCCGGCGGCAATAGCGCTGAAAAACGGCGCGACGGGAATTATGGTGGATTTTTCCAAATTTTCGTTTGAAGAAAATGCGGAAAAGACGAGAAAAACGGTGGAAATATGCCGGGAACTCGGCGTGGGGGTGGAAGGCGAACTTGGCGCGATAGGTAAAGCCTCCGAAGAAATTTCTACCGATTTTACGACGGTGGAAGACGCCGTCAGGTTTACGGAAATTACAGGCGTTGCCGCGCTTGCAATAGCCGTAGGTACGGCACACGGAAGATATAAAAAGGCGCCTGTTCTCGCCATAGACAGGATAAGAGAAATTAAAAAGGCAACGAACGTTTCGCTCGTCCTTCACGGCGGTTCCGGCGTTCCCGACAATCAGATCAGAGCAGCGATAAATGCGGGGATAAGGAAGGTGAATTTCGGCACCGATTTGTGCTATTCTTTCCTCGATAAGGTATTTGAAACCGACAGAAATAAAGTTGCAATAGATTTGTTTATGACTGGCCCCATAAACGCGGTAAAAGCGTTTGCCGTGTCTAAAATACAACTCCTCGGAGCGGCGGGGAAAGTATGAAAAGACTTGTCGGTTTAGGTGCGTGCGTTTACGACACGCTTATAACCTGTGCGGAATATCCTGCAGAAGATACGAAAAAAAAGTCTGAACGGGTTTTTCATTCGGGCGGAGGACCTGTGGGAAACGCACTCGTGATCGCGAGCAAGTTGGGACTTGACTGTTCGGTCGTCGGCGCGTTTGCAGACGACGCGGCGGGCAGATTTTTGCTTGACGATTTTAAAAAGTACGGGGTGAACACGGACGACGCGAAAAAAATTTCCGGCGCGACTACGTTCACTTCTTATATTATACTGTCCGAAAAAAACAAAACGCGAACCTGCGTGTTTGATAGAGGTACGATCAAAGACGAGCCGGCTTTTATAGACGAGCCGGCTATAAAAAGCGCGGATATACTGCATCTTGACGGAAATTATTTGAATTGCGCAATAAAAGCGGCGAAAATCGCAAAAGAGCATCACGTTAAAGTCTGCTTGGACGCGGGCGGGATTTACGAGGGGATAGAGCGGCTTTTGCCGTTCGTGGACATCCTTATTCCGTCGGCGGAATTCGCGAAAGGGTTTACGCGCAAAAAAGACGTGAAAGAGGCAATGAAAACGCTTTACGAAAAATTCTCGCCGGAAATTCTCGTCGTAACGGACGGGAGTAACGGCGGATATTACTACGATAACGGATCCATCGCAAAGTATGACAGCGTTCCTGTGAACGCGTTAGACACAAACGGCGCAGGCGATACTTTTCACGGTGCGTTTTTGGCGGCTTATGCCAAAGGAAACGGCGTTTTTCATTGTTGCCTTTTTGCAAGCAAGGTTGCGGCGTATAAATGCGAACATATCGGCGTGCGGGAGTTTGACCTCAGCGAAAAAATAATAGACAAAAGGTTTGGAAACGGCGGCAAGCCGCCGCGATCGTTATAAATAAGGAGATCGTTTATGCTGGGTTATAATTTAAAAATCGGGTTGTTGCCGATAAGAAGGTGGATCAAGGAACCGCCGAAACGTATAGGTATATTCCAAAGCGATTATGCGGTGGAAAACAAGAAAAAAGCAGTCAAATACATAAAAGAACGTTTTACCGACGAAATAACCGAATTTGTCGATATCGATTTTCTTAACGAAGAGGGCGTTTTGTTTTCGGAAGAAGATTGTGATAAGGTTTCCGATTATTTTTTGCAGCAGAAAATCGACGCCATTTTCGTCATCAACTGTAATTTCGGGATGGAAAACGTTGTGGGGCTCGTTGCGCATAAGCTTAAATTGCCCACGCTGTTATGGGGGGCGAGAGACAGGAATTTTAGCGGCGGGATACGCTATACTGATACACAGTGCGGGCTATTCGCCGTGAGTAAACAGCTAAAAAGGGCAAACGTTCCTTTCAGTTATATAGAAAACTGCGATATTGAATCGGATATCTTCGCTGCGGGACTGAATAAATTTCTGGCAGTTGCCACGATGGTAAAAAATTTCAAAAACATGACGATATTGCAGGTCGGAACGAGAATAAAACCTTTTTCGTCCATCATGTACAACGAGTTGGAACTGAAAGAAAAATTCAACGTAAACATAAAGATATTTAATCTTGCAGAAGCAGTAGGAGAACTCGAACAAATTTATAATACGCGCAGGAAAGAGTTGGAAGAGTATCTTGCATGGCTTAAAAATACTTTCGATTGCGGGAATTTGTCGGACGAATATCTTAAAAAAATGCTTGCGATTGTGTATTATTACGAAGACCTTGCCAAACGGAACGATTGCAATATCATAAGTAGCGAATGTTGGACGGGAATCACGCTCGGCTGGGGTGCGAATCCTTGCCTGGCAATGTGCCTTCTTGCCGAAAAAGGGATATACGTTACCTGCGAATGGGATATGCATATGGCTATAACGAACATTCTTTTGTTGTCCGCAACGCGCGGCAAATGCAAGCCCATTCAGGGTGAAATGACCTGCCGTAACCCCGAAAACGACAATTCGGAACTGTTATGGCATTGCGGACCGTTTCCCTTGGAATACAAAGACGAAAAGTGTAAGCCGTATCTTTATAATACTAAACCGTCGTTCAAATTACGGGACGGCGTGTATACGATAGCTAGATTTCAGGCGGAAAAAGGGAAATATTATCTGCTCGGCGGGAAGGTCTCCACTTGCAAAGGTCCCGAAACTTTCGGAACGTATATGTGGGGCGAATTTAAGGACCTGCCTAAATTCGAGCGGAAACTGATAGAGGGACCGTATATACACCACATGTCGGAAGTTTACGGCGATTATACGGAAGAACTCAGAGAATTCTGTAAATATGTCGACGTTCTCTTCGACCCCGCCGAGGAATGAGAAAACAGCGCGGTAAATGCGAAAACGCTATCGATAACTTTCTCTATCCCCGTAAAATATAAGTAAAAACGACACTTTCGGAAGGTCATTTTTCCGAAAGTGTCGTTTTTGCATTGTTTACGCAATTTGTTATAAAAGCGTTTCTTTAAGGCGCAGTTTGGAGAGGTTCGGCAAATCCGATTTTTCGATCGCCTGCTTAAATTCTTCTGCGTTAGCGGCTTTTATAATCTCGTTGTAAACGCGGTTTTTTAAACTGTTCCTGCCTTCTGCGGAAAGGAGCGTTTCCCGAGCGATATCTTTAAGTCTTTCCGCGAGCGTTTTTTCGGCAAAAGTAATTTCGACGCGATATTCGTTGCCCGTCGAAAATCGGAATTCGGCGGTCAAACGGTGAGAATCAATCTCTTCAAATTCTGTTTTGCGCCCGTTTTTATAAATCGTAACGAAACCGAACGGTAGATCCTTGAAAACCACGCGAATCACGCGGTTTCGCGGAATAACTTCCGTAGTTCCGGCCGTCTTTTCGGCGGATATTGTTAAAATCTGTTTTTTTACCGTTGTCCCGTCGGAAAAGCGCGGATCCTTTTCCTTTATCGTAACGAGTTTGTTTTTAAATCGGGTGAGCGCTTTATCCGTATTGCCGTATTCTATCCCGTCTTCGTAGAGTTCGAAACTGCCGTTACCGCAGAAAACCCATAAAACGAGCTTTTCTGGATTGCCGGCGAAGTTACCTTTGTTGTCAGACAGCGGAAGTATTGTGCCCGCTTTTGCGAATACGGGAATAAATTCCGATGACCTGAATGCGGTGAATTTTTTGCCGCCCGCAGGCACTTCATAGCGGGCACCAGTAAATATATCCGTCCAGATCCCTTCTGGAAGCCATGTTTTTACGCGCGCATAGCCGTCTTTTTGTGCGGGAACTGTGACGGGATTCACGATCAGTCCGCCGAACAGATATTCGTTTTTATATGCGTACGCTTCAGGCTGATTCCATTCATAATACAACGGTTCTATAAGATTTTCGCCTTTTTCCGCTGCGAGATAAGAATACGTATACAAAAAGGGGATCAGCGCATGTCTGAACCTCAGCCACCCGACAGCCGTTTCACCCGCACCGTTAAGGTAGTAGCGCGGATCTTTGCTCATCACCTCAGAACTCGTGCCGTGCAGTCGGTTGATAGGGCTGAAAACGCCGTATTCTATATGTCTTAAATATAATTCGTAATTCAACTCTCCGAGATGATGCCCGCCGATGTCGTGGCTCCACCATCCGTAACCGATGTTGGTTGCCGTTGCGGTGAAATACGGCAAATATCCAAGCGTGTTCCAAGAAATATACGTATCTCCGGAAAAACCGATCGGGTATCGGTGTGAACCAGCGCCTGCATAGCGCGAAAGAATAAGCGGCGATAAACGATTTGCGGCGTTATCGAGATAATGATAGTGATTCAGCGACCACAAAGGATCCAATCCTTCCACGGAGGACTTCGTACCCTGTTGCCAGTCTATCCACCAAAAATCAACGCCGTCCTTTTCGTAAGGGTGCAGGATTTTGTCGAAATATTCGTTTATAAATGTATCGTCCGCAATATCGAAAGGAATTTTTTGAGCGGTAGCAGGATTTACGCCCATCGCGCGCGCCATGTCGGTGTAATTATCGTCCCACCATCGTATTCCATCAGCGGGATGAAGATTTAGCGTTATTTTTACGCCGTAGCTTTTAACTTTTTTTAGAAAATCCCTGTAATCGGGAAAGAGATTTTTATTCCACGCATATCCGGTCCAACCTTTGTTTCCGCCATAAAAATCGCTGTTTCTACCCTTAGCCGTTATTCCTAATTCTTCGTCTGCATGCTTGGAATAATGCCAATCCATATCAATGGTCGCCACGGTAAACGGCATGCCGCGTTCTTTAAAACTCCCCAAAAGACGCAAATACTCTTTATCGGAATACGCGTGATATCTCGACCACCAGTTGCCCAATGCATAACGCGGTACAAGCGGTGTTTTACCGGTTAAGCCGTATAACGCTTTGACCGCTGCTCTATAATCTTTCCCGTAACAGAAGACGTATTCATCCGTATAACCGAATTGATTGTCTGGGGGAGAAATTATGCTACCGTCTTTTGAAAGTTCCAAAGAGCGGGTATCGTCAAGCACCGCTATGCCTAAGCGGGAACACACGCCGTTTCCGAGCGTGATCGTTACAATATGATCTTTCGTGCATGCATCCTTCAGAATGTTCCCGTCGCATCCGTCAAGCGTTCGGTAAGTACCTTTCAGGTTGCCTGCGTTTGAAAGTTTTATTTTTTTACCGCCGATGTTGCCGTCTTTTCTTCTGCCGATTTGTGCGTATGATTTTTCGCGTTCGGCAAAAAGAACCAGCTTACAGCGCTCGGTAAAAACTTCCGCACAGCTGCTGTTCTCATTAACCGAGAATTTTTGCGGCGGAACGTTTCGAAACCAAACCGTTTGCGTAGCGGCATCGCGGAAATCATGTTTGCATCCTTTTTCTATACGAAATAATCTGTCTGCAAGCACGGTTATACGATAATCCTTCCATTTGATAATATTTTTCTCGTCCGCAACGGGCGAAGTATGCGCAATAAGACTTTTTTTAAGCATACTTTATTTCCTTTTATGGCAGCTTTATCGAGCGACCGTTGTCAAGCCGTGATTGTTCAGCGTTAAATCCGATGATATGACTTTGCATTGATATGGCGACGGAGGTGAGATTTGAGAATTGTGCGCCTTCCATTGCACTAATAACGTCTTCGATCATAAGCTCATCGCCGCCGCCATGTCCAGAGAAAACATCTTTCGAACTATTTGTATCGACGATGTAATTTTCTTTACCGAAAATATCGCAGTAAATTTTGTTTTCCTCGAGATATCCGTAAAGTTCGCCTTTTTCGCAATGGACGAAAATTATTCTCGAATGATCCCCGAAAGCGGTCATTGTCAAACTTGCGGTTGCGCCGTTTGAAAAGTGCATATTTACAACTTGATGATCCACGACGTCGTTATCGCATTTAAACACACATTTCCCGTATTGTCCATGTTTCAATGCGGATTTTAAAGTTTCTGTTGTCGGTGACGGGACAACAGCGTTACAAGGCCAATTAAGACGTCCTTTTTCGGCTCTGTCTTTTATATAAATTTTGTCTGCGCTGTAAGGGCAATCTTCAATATACTTGCAGTCGTAACAATAATTTGCACTGCCTTCTGGCGCATTTTCGCGTTTATAATAAGAAAGTTCACCGTAAGATGAAACATAATCGCAGTCCGAATTTGTCAGCCAGACAATAATATCGAGGTCGTGACAGCATTTTGCGATAATCATAGGGGTGGATTTTTCGGAGTTCCTCCAGCTGCCTCTTACATAACTGTGAGCCTGGTGCCAATAAGATACATTTTCGGTCATGTTTATGGTTACGACTTTGCCGAATTTTCCACTGTCAAGCTCTTTTTTGATTAACGAAAAGAAAGGTGCATATCTCAAAACATGGCAAACAAAAATTTTGCGATTTAATTGTATGCTTAAATCTCTTATTTCGATGCATTCTTTTAAATTTGAAGCTATCGGTTTTTCCAAAAGTAAGTCGTAACCGATCTTAAGTCCCTGTACAGCGTGTCCGTAATGGTCGGTGTCCTGAGTGGAAATAACAAGCAGATCCGCAATTTTACCTTTGCCGAAAAACTCTTTTTCATCGGTAAACAGATTGTCATCCGCAATGTTGTATTTATTTTTTGCAATTTGCAGTTTTTGCAAATCCAAATCACAAACTGCCGTAACATTTACGTTCCGTTTTTTAAAAAGGTATGCATAATATTGTCCGCGTGTGCCGAACCCTATAATTGCTACATTCATATCAATCTCCTTGTGAAATATAATATTAAAATCATAAGAGTGATGCCCGAAAAACAAAAGTTCCACGTAACTTTTGCACGGCTATGCTTATTTTATATCGGTTAGTCGATTTATGTGTCAATCCACGATCTTGATAAAGTTACAATTTGCAAGCATATCTTCCGGAATAAACGCTTTTTCGGTTTCTGTTAGTGCATCGTATTTTGTAATCAATTCTTTTTGGTTGAAATAGATTTTTCTTTTGCCAACCTCAGCGTTTGCATATTCAAAGTGTATTTTTCTTCCCTTGATCATGCAGTCCATAGTGAGTTGTTTGCATGGTAGTTTCTTTGCCGTCTGCAAAACGATTCCGTATAGGTTTGGTATAATCCCGATGAGTCCGCGGATAATATTTTTAATACAAACCGTACCCGATCCGGTATACCAATCGATAGGGGATTGACCGAAATATCCGATTTCAGGATTATCCAAATAAGAGTTAGACATAACAAAAGGTGTTTTTGTTATTTGTTTGTTAGAAATCGGCAATACTTTATAAAATTCCTCCCACGCGGTTTCTGCTTGGCCAAGTCTGAATAACGCAAGAATGGAGAACATGGCCGCGTGGATATACACACATTCGTTTTCTGCAGTTCCTTTCGGGATTGTGGCAATTTTTCCAACACCCGGAGTATCGGGAGTAAAAGCCGGCGAGAGGGTGAGAATGCCGTATTTTGATCTTAAAGCGTAAATGTTTTTAATGATCAGCGATTTAAATTCCGGAGTATCTTCTATGAAATCCGAAGTCGCCCAAAATGCATACGGAGCGAAACTGGTTCTCGAAACGCCGTCGCTATCGCAAAAACTGCCGATTTTATAACTGCCGTGATCTCCCCATCCATGAACGATTTTTTGTTCTCCCGATTCGTTTGTTACGACGGCATTTTTAAGGATTCCGTTTTTTAAGTCACGGCGAATTTTTAAATAGCGTTGGACGGTTTTATCATAGCCGCCGATTTTTTTTAGAATATTCGACATTTCGAAAAGATTTTGGTATAAATGAAGGGAGGCCATTACGGATACGCCCGTGCCAAAGTTCTTTCCCGGAGCGATAGTATGCCCTAATCCATTAATGGAATCATTCCAATCCCCAAATAAAATTTTTAGGCAGTAAGTTTTATCTTCCGTATCTAAGTTGTTGATAAGATATTCAGTTATTTTCAATAAATGTTGCAGTACGCTATCCTGAATGTCATTCCGACAAAAAGTTTTTCCGTCGATTAATTCGCTGTAACCGACGTTTTCGCTTAAAATGCTATAATCTCCCGTCCAAGCAAGATATGAATAAAAACAAGAAATAATCCAATTTCCCTGATCTATAAATTCTCTCCAATCCATTTTAGGATTATCATTTTCCCATAAAGGCAGGGAATATTGACGCGGGGATCGACCGTTAGGCAGAATAAAACCGAGTGCCGAAAGCATTTGACGGCGAGCCTGCTCGGCATTCCATATAAGAGCCTGCTCCAGTTGTTGATAAACGTCGCGTATGCCCATCAAATCGTCAACATAATATCTGCCCGTCGCGCAGTTATCTACTTGTTTTTGTACTTTTTTGATAAAGTTATTAAAAACAAAATCGCTTATGTTATTTGCGCACCCTTCAAATTTTATGTTTAAATGATTGAATTTATCGCGCTCGTTTTTTTCAATTTTTATAATTTCTTCGTCGATAATCTCTGGAACGATGGCTTGTTGAAGCAATTCGTTTATTTTATTACCGAACATATCCAAAGGTAGAACAAAGTCTATTCTTCCACTATATTCCAATTCAAACTTTATCATTTCAGAGGCGATTGCGCCTCCGGATAACAGCACGTCTTTATAATACTTACCTGTCGTTAAAACTCGAGAAGACGTAAGGTATCCTCTTTCCGCTGTCTCTTATACACATCTCCGAGCCCACGAGACGCGTAGTAATCTCGT
>ENA-OYXD01001434-OYXD01001434.1-human-gut-metagenome-genome-assembly--contig:-NODE-1434-length-10967-cov-6.071573_pt1 | contig 10967 bp, 9 predicted proteins | sample MGYA00244818_ERZ653412 | MGnify/ENA primary metagenome ERZ653412 (study PRJEB26926, sample SAMN06165146) | human gut metagenome | biome: ENVO:00009003; feature: ENVO:2100002; material: ENVO:00002003...
ATATTACGGAGTAGTTATGTATTTTTTCATTCCCTCCGTATAATAAGTCTTGAACTCTCCATTTTCTCCACTATAAATAAAGTAGGCGTCAATCGTTGTATCCGCTTTGCAGAAAGCTTCCGCTTCTTCCAGTCCCATCACCATGAAGGCGGTGGCAAGGGCGTCGGCAGTCATACAGTCTTTGGCGATTACCGTAGAGGACAAGATATTGTGTTGTACCGGATAGCCAGTTCTAGGGTCAATCGTATGGGCGTATTTCTTCCCATCCTTATAATAATAATTGCGATAGTTTCCGGAAGTAGCCAAGCCTAAATCTGTTATCTCAAGAATTGTCTGTAAGTCTTGGTTTACGGCCAGTGAATCGTCGATGGGCTTATTGATTCCAATGCGCCATAAGCCTTTGGAAGGATTTTTCCCTTTCACTACCACCTCGCCTCCTATATCTACCATATAGTTTTTTATCCCTTTACGTTCCAATAGCCTTGCTACTGCATCTACTCCGAATCCCTTGGCTATAGCGCTGCAATCCAGCATTATACGAGGGTCTTTTTTCGTTATCCGGTGGTTCTGTAAATCTATTTTTTGATATCCTATCATTTGGCGTAAGCTGTCCACTATCAGTGAATCCACTCCTGTAGATTTTTTGAATCCGAATCCCCATGCATTTACCAAAGGTGCGACGGTGATATCAAAGGCTCCATGGGTTTCATCGGATATTTTCTTTGAGAGATGGAATACATGTACGAAAAAACTGTCAACTTCCGTCTTTTCATTGTGGTTTACGCGGGTGATTACGGAATTCGGATTGAAAGGAGAGAGGGAATTGTCCACTTTCTTCAGTTCAGTTTCTATTTCTTCTTTCAGATTATCTTCGGACTGGTAGGTGATTTTGTATATAGTACCGAATACAAAACCTTCATCCGTACGGAAAGGTGCTTGCTCTTTTAGAATAATAATTGTTCCTATTATCAGAATTGCTAGAAACGGCAATTGCCATGCTAATTTTTTTTTATTCATACCTGTATTTTAGTTAAGAAAGAAATAAATGTTCTATTAAAATTTTAACGCCGATAATAATCAAAACCAAACCTCCCCATAATTCCATGCGCAGGTTGAAACGCTTGCCGCAAAATACACCTATCAGACTTCCTAATGTTGAGATAACAAAAGAGGTAAAGCCGATGATGACAATAGGAGAAAGAATAGAAGTGAAAGAGTTTATTCCTACAAAAGCAAATGATATACCGATGGCCAAAGCATCAATGCTGGTTGCTATAGCCAGCGTAACAACCACTTTTAATTTAGTGGGGTCGAAGCAGCGTTTGTCTTCATTGCTGAAGCTCTCTTTTATCATACGCCCTCCCAAAAAGGCCAATAACCCAAAAGCGATCCAATGGTCATAATCCTCTATCAGGTGACTGAATCGGCTGGCGGCAAACCAGCCGATAAGCGGCATGACAGCCTGGAAAAGGCCGAAGAAGAATGCCATAATAAAAAAAGTGCGCCAGCAAATGCGACGCATGATAATTCCGCTTGTTATGGAAACTGTGAAACAGTCCATAGCAAGACTGATGGCAAGGAGCCATATTTCTAAAGTTGTCATTGGTTAAAATGGTAATTTGTATATTAAACTGTATGTTACTCCTAAGTTAGTCGAGTTGTTTTTTCCAAAACCGGGAATATACCAAGGCTCGGTGTGTTCCGCCTTTTTTATGTTCATGCGTATACGGTAACGTAGTGACCATCCCATGTAGAAATTCTTGTACACATTTACCTTTATTCCTGCCAGCAGTTCTGCCCAGGTTACTGTGGTTTTAATTCCGTCATAACTGAAAGGAATTTCAGGAAATCCCCATGTAGGATCCTTCATTGTCGGAGCATCTACATCGTATGAAAAAGAGGTGAATCCGTAACGTATGCCTCCATATAGAAAACCAGGCAGATAGGGCTTCTTGAAAAAGAAGTTGTAGTTCATGCCTATGCGGAAATAAGGAGCTGAGGCTTTATAATGTATATTGGTACCGTCATCAGTAGTGTCGGTGGTTCCATATCCAATTTCAGCTACGGGGACATAACGGTTTTTCAAATTGACCTCCACGCTGATTTCTGTACTTGTAATGTCACCTCCAAAAATTTTGCTTCCCAGGCCAAATATATCTACACCGATAGTAGTTCCCTGATAGAAGGGTACCTTTTCTTCCTCTATGGTTGTTTTTTTTTCTTGTGCCGCCAGTGTGGGGCTGTACAACAGCATACTACTCAGTAGCGTTAACAACGTAATATATGTTGAAATTCTTTTTTTCTTCATTATTGATGTCCGAATTTACAATCTCGATAGATTTTAGGTTATAGGTGGTGTATTTAATGTCTTCCACTTTATAAAACATCATGGTGCCACATTCTATATTCTGCAAGTAGGGGATATTTTGGTGAATGAGTGTGATAGTGTCACGCATCTTTTCCGTATAATGCAATACGTAGGTAGTTTTTGATGTATAACTCAAAGGCAGGCTCATACTGCTTTCCGCTTTATTGAATATCGTGTCATTCATCAATGAGTCTTTTACTACGGTTTCCTTAATAGTTCCATCTTCCAGTGTGTCACGTACAATCACATCGGTAGTGATAAATCCAGTGACGTCAAAAGCCGGACTGAATTTTACAGCTTGGTGTGTCTCTGCATCCAGAAAGTCGAAATGGGCAAAGGAATTGGTGGTAAGCGGACAATCGCTTTCCCCACAGCTTTGCATCAAGGTGCTTACGGTAATCAGGAGCAATAAGATAATGGCTGGTAGTTTCTTCATTTTAAAACTCTTTCTCTATTTTATAATTATTGCGTTCAGGAGCATTCCGGGCTATCAATTCTCCTATGAATCCAGCCAGAAACAGTTGGGTTCCCAAAATCATCAAAGTTAGGGCCAGATAGAAGTAAGGAGAATCAGTAATTAATATATAAGGTAAACCATGTGACAAGGCATATAGTTTGTTCGCTCCGATGATAATGACGGAAATGAAACCAAGAATAAACATCAATGATCCCATAAACCCGAAGAAGTGCATCGGCTTGATACCGAATTTGGATAAAAACCACAGAGTAATGAGGTCTAGATAACCATTGAAGAAACGGTTTAATCCGCCGAATTTTGTTTTACCGAATTTTCGTGCCTGATGGTGTACTACCTTCTCGGCTATCTTAGGAAAACCTGCATTCTTTGCCAGATAGGGGATATAGCGGTGCATTTCACCGTATACTTCGATGTTCTTTACGACATCACGACGATAAGCTTTTAGTCCGCAATTGAAGTCGTGCAGGTTCTTGATGCCTGAAACGGCACGTGCTGTGGCGTTGAATAGTTTGGTCGGAATGGTTTTTGATAACGGGTCATAGCGTTTTTGCTTGTATCCCGATACTAAGTCGTAGCCATCTTCTGTAATCATTCTGTATAATTCCGGTATTTCGTCCGGGCTGTCCTGCAAGTCGGCATCCATTGTAATCACCACATCACCTTGCGCCTTTTCAAAACCACAATACAAGGCAGGGGACTTGCCGTAGTTCCGGCGGAATTTGATACCTTTTACGTTGTCCGACTCCGAGCGTAGTTTCTCTATCACTTGCCAGGAGTGGTCGGTGCTGCCGTCATTGACAAAAATTACTTCATAGCTGAAACGGTTGGCATCCATTACACGTTGAATCCATGCGAATAGTTCCGGCAAAGATTCTTCTTCGTTATACAAAGGAATAACTACAGATATATCCATCTTTTATTCATTTTTCTTTTTACGCATCACGATCAATGCCGTAGGGATAGCCATTAGCATCCCGTAAAACATATTTTGTGATATCAGTTGAAATGTCATTTCCAGCGGGGTAAGTCCCGACAGTAAATCTATCGCTTCTTCGAATTGGTTCAGTGAGGTTGTCAGTTCGGTTCCGGCAGTTTCTTTGAACTGGTTTAAAATGGAACGGTATGCCTCGAATACGAATCCGCCATCTATATAGCGGAAGTAGATGTAATGCACTACCGCTACAAATAGAGAGGCGAACATATACATAAAGGTAGTGAATAGAAACGCACGTGAAAAAGTGATGCTTCCGTCACAATGCCGTTCTCTGAACTTTTTGGCAAATATGTATCCTAAAAAGGGTACTCCTATAGTCAGGACTATAAAAAGTAATTGTAGGAAAGGTATTCTCAATCCTAACGGGAAGAGCATGAATTTGAAGGCCCATAAAAGACCCATGCCCGTACCATAGCGCATGGCGCATTCCTGCAAAGTCGGTTTATAATTCGTCATTCTTTATTAATAAGTGCACAAAAGTACTTCTTTTACGGGAATCCGTCCTATAGTTATGGGTGAAAAATGTATTTTTTCTGCTAAAATCAAAAAAAAGTATTCGAAAGTATTGTAGTTTTGAAAATAATGTCTACCTTTGCACTCGCAAAACAAAAATGGGTAAGTCCTATACGGCCAGCTCCTGATGAATCCTCCAGGGCTTGATCGCAGCAAAGGTAGTTGGTTGTAGCGGCGCGATATAGTAAGCTTACCCACCCCCGCCTCTTTAGCTCAGTTGGCCAGAGCACGTGATTTGTAATCTCGGGGTCGTTGGTTCGAATCCGACAAGAGGCTCGGAAAAGCGAGAAGGACGAAGAAATCTTCATTCTTCTCGCTTTTTTTATTATATTTGCGCTGATATTAGTTTTAAGGTTGGTACAACCGTTATTTAAGAGTTCTTTTTTATGATAGAGTCACAGATTGTGGCAAGAGTATTGCCGTCTAAATGCCGTGAAGCGGTAAAGGTCCTTTTGCAGGAAGTGTACGGATATGAAGATTTCCGTAATTTAGAAGTTTATGATGACTTGTTCAAAGGTAAGGAAAAATTGCAATTGTCTCAAGGGCAATTAATTGAGGAGGTCATCATGGAAGCCGAAAAAGGGATCAAGGGTGACTCGTCTGCTCATAATTTGCTCCTGACAGCTCCGACCGGAGCCGGAAAATCATTGTTGTTTCAGCTCCCTGCTATTTATCTGGGTAATGAATATAAGCTTCTTACTCTTGTGGTTTCTCCGCTGAAAGCATTGATAGTGGACCAGGTTGAGGCGTTGCGGGAACTAGGGTATGAACGTGTGGCGTATGCTTCGTCCGATCTTTCACCTGAACAAAAGAACGAAGTATATCGTCGTGTCCGTGAAGGGGAGGTTGATCTTTTTTATCTTTCCCCTGAATTATTGTTGGCGTATGATATCAGTTATTTTGTAGGTGAACGCCGCATCGGACTGGTAGTGGTTGACGAGGCTCATACCGTGACCACTTGGGGTAAAGAGTTCCGGGTGGATTATTGGTTTCTAGGGCGTCATTTGGAAGCTTTAAAGAATGCGTTGGGGTATGTATTCCCTGTTTTTGCATTGACGGCCACTGCTGTGTGGAATCCCGAAGGCGGGAACGATATGATTTTTGATACCATCCGGTCGTTGCATCTTGCTCCGTGTGCCTTGTATGTGGGCACGGTGAAGCGTGAAAATATCGGCTTTGACATTACCGCCATGACCATAGAGGAGGGGGAAACCTACGATAAGGCCAAGCAACGTACTGTTGCCGCCCGGGTGGAGGATTTTCTGGACGGGCATAAGACTATCATTTATTATCCTTTTGCCGGAGGTATAGATATGAAACTGAAGACCTGGGTGTATCCGGCTAACTGGCATTGGGTGGCATCTTATTATGGTAAAAAGGATAAAGAGCAAAAAGCCGAAATTATACAAGCTTTTAAGGAGGGTGAGAAAAAAATAATCGTTGCTACGAAAGCTTTCGGTATGGGGGTGGATATCAGCGATATTGACCGTGTATATCATGTGGCTCCATCCAGCACCTTTGTCGATTATATTCAGGAGATTGGCCGTGCTGCCCGTGATAAGAACATTACGGGTGTGGCGGTGACGGATTTTAATGAGCGCGACTTTTATTATATGAAACGCCTGCATTCTGCGGGTGCCATCTCCCAGGAACAGTTGGGGATGATTCTGAAGAAAGTTTGGGAAATATATCTGATGAAAGGCTGTAGTGATGAAATGCAGATGTCTTTATCCGATTTTGAATTTGCAGTGAAGTTGCCTCGTAAAAAGAACAAGCTGGAATATGAATCGGATTTGGAGCAAGTCGTCAAAACGGCTTTGTTATGGATAGAAGAGGATTTGAGTTTCCGGCATGGCGGTTCTCCTGTTGAAATCAATTCACAGACGTTGTTTTCCGATGGCTATGTGCAGGAAAAGACGGGTGATGCCGCTTTCCGTAAAAAATACAAGCAGTACATGGTTCCCGTGAAAGGGGTTGAAGGAGTTTATAAGGTGGCTTTTGAATCTTTGTGGGAGAATTGTTTCTCGGAGATGGGATACCGTGAGTTTAAGCGCGATTTATACAATGGAAATCTCTTTGAGGGAGTTCGTGCGGCGGCTGTGGGTAAGCATGATGTCTTGTTAAAAGAGAGTGCGGCGGATATCTGCTCCAAGCTGGCAAGTCTCTTGAAGAGTTTGAAAGATTTGTTGACGGTGAGTCTGTATGGTAATAAAGGAAAGTTCGAGGAGGACGATTTGCGTAGTATTTTTGCGGCGTATGATATGGATGTTCCTTCTGCCAAGCGTTTTATCACTTCGTTACTGGAGTCCAGGGTAGAGGAGGGCAGAAGTGTGAGTTACATCACCAGTGCCAAGAAGAAAGATGAAGACAAACTGATGTTTACCGTTACCCGTGGTTTTGATTTGTTGCTTTCCCGTTACCAGAAGTTGTGTGCCCAGCGTATCACAGGAAAGAAAGGAGACCGGCTGTTGTTCTATGTCACTCCGTTCTCCGATCTCAATATGCTGCTCAACTTGCTGTCTATGCTCAATGTGGTGGACTTTACCGTAGAGGGGGGTGTTCCTTCTGTTGGAGTACGTGTCCGTGATGCGGAGATATTGAAAAAGGAAGCTGCTTCGGGAAACTATCAGAACCATGTGCTGGAGAATAATGAGAAAATATTCCAGGAACAGATAGAGTTGTTCCGGCTGTTCTTTGGCAATACAAAACTGAGCGATGAGCAGCGATGGGAGTTTATAGAGGATTATTTTACGGGGATGAGTTTGGAGGGATTGAAAGAAAAATATTCTTGTGTTGTGGAATGACAGCTGTAAGGGCTGTATAATATAACTCGTTGGCGAAATTAATTTTGCCTTGTATGATTTCACGTTAGTATATGAGGTTGTGCCAACGTTTTGACACGACCTCTACTTGATAGCCGACAACATGGGCATTCATGACAAAATTCACTTGAAATGAATTTGTTTTCCAACTTTTATTGTTAATGCGAAGAGAACGACTTTGACGAATGCTACTCTTTATTTGGCTGGTACGCGCAAAGTCACGGAAGTTGGAATCAGCCTCTTGTCGGCAACCATGACGGTGGAGGAACGGGAAGACAATGTTGTGATAATTGATCATCGTTTTTGTTTTTAAAGGGTTGTTATTATCAGAAAAGTGTCAGGAAGGAACAAGGCGCACACTGCTGCGGCGTCCGGTGAAACTTGGTACAAGATCCGCGGAATCTTGTACCAGGATTTTTGTAATCTTGTGCCGGGGTGCGGCTGGTTCCTTCTGACACTGCAAAGATAACTTCACGTCCGTGCGGCGTGACCCCTTCCGACCCCTTTTGACCCCTTGGCGGATTGCGGGGGGAATCATGGCTCTCCAAGTGGAGGTAGACTAGTTGCAACTGGCGGCGGGGACACGGGGACAGTGGGGACAGCCCCTTTTTTTCTCACACACACGTGCGCGCGTATAAAGCCGGGGTCAGCTCTTGTGATACGTTCCCCCTACCGTCCACACTCATCGGACCCCTTGCTTGGTGAACCGTTTGAGCCGCCTTTTCCTGGTGGTAGGTTTTCATCGCCTTTTTCACCTCGGTGCGTATACGAAGGTCTGCATGCAGGGGGCCTCCCAGGAGCAGTGTGTTGTGTTATTTGGTTTTTTTACTGTAAGAGATGATTTTCTCTAGCAGCTCCGGCCATATGTCGTCCTGTGGAAAGGCAGGCAGGGGGAAATAAGGTTCGGAGCCTTCGGTGAGTTGTTCTTCCTCGTTGGTGTCATTGGGAAACTCATTTTCCACCTTATTATATCGCGCGCACGTGTGTGAGAAAAAAAGGGGCTGTCCCTGCTGTCCCCACTGTCCCTGTCTTGTAAGAATCGGCGGAACTGAATAACGGAAAATATTTCTCAGGAGGACTTGTCTTTAAAATTCACTTGAAATGAATTTGTTTTCCCACTTTTATTGTTAATGCGAAGAGAAGTCGTTATCTTCGCATTAACAATCCATTTAAGAAAAAGAGAATGATGAAATATCCCATTGGCATACAGAGTTTTGATCAAATAATAGAAGGTAATTGGGTCTATGTGGATAAGACCGATTTGGTTTATCGTTTGGTAACGACGACCAAAACTTGTTTTCTTAGCCGTCCCCGTCGTTTTGGGAAGAGCTTGTTGGTAAGCACGTTGGATGCCTATTTCAAGGGGCGCAAGGAACTTTTTGACGGCTTGATGATAGCGAAGTTGGAGAAAGACTGGCATCAGTATCCTGTGTTCAAGATAGATTTCAACGGTGTTAACTTTACGGAAAAAGGAAACTTGGAAGCTACCATAGAATATTATCTTGCCAACTGGGAGAAAATCTACGGAGAAACTCCCCGTGAGGTTCCTATGGGGAAGCGGTTCGAACAAATACTTTCTCTAGCCTATCAGCAAACGGGGCGTCGTGCCGTGGTGCTGGTAGATGAATATGACAAGCCTATTCTCGATGCATTGGATACTCCTCTGGAAGATGCCAACCGCGAAATCTTGAAAGCTTTCTATTCCACCTTCAAAGGGGCTGATGAATACTTGAGGTTTGTGTTGCTTACGGGAGTGACAAAATTTTCGCAAGTCAGTGTGTTCAGCGGGTTCAACCAGCCTAAAGATATAAGTATGGATAATCATTATGAAGCATTGTGTGGTGTGACTCAGGTGGAATTGGAACATTATTTTGCAGAACCTATTGCAAATTTGGCTGAAAAGTTCAATTATACAGTGGAGGAAATGAAAGACGTACTCAAAATGCAATACGATGGCTATCATTTTGGCAGCGGCTTGCTTGGTGTCTATAATCCTTTCAGCCTGCTCAATGCTTTTGATATGAACGATATCCGCGACTATTGGTTTGCATCAGGTACTCCTACTTATTTGATCAAACTTCTGCGGCATAACCACGAGCAGATGGATGAATTGACTGGGCGTTACTATGATCCTTCGATGTTTGTCGATTATAAGGCCGATGTGGAAAAACCGCTGCCTATGATTTATCAAAGCGGCTATCTGACGATCAAGGAATACGACTCCCGGAGAAACCGTTACCTGTTGGACTTTCCAAATAATGAGGTGAAAAAGGGATTTCTGACCATGGTGGCAGCCAATTATTTCAAACCCCAAGAGTTTGAAGTTTCCAACTGGATTGTAGATGCCGTCATTTTACTTGAGGAAGGGGAAACTACGGCTTTTTGTTCAGCTTTAACTTCTTTCCTTGCGGATATACCTTATGATTCTCATGGCTCGATAAAGACGGTTGAAGCGACAGAAAAACATTTTCAATATACTTTCTATCTGATTCTCCGTTTGCTTGGGGTATATTGCCAGTTGCATGTGGAGAAAACTCAGTCAAGAGGAAGAGTGGACTGTGTATTGGAGACAAAGGATTATGTATATATATTTGAGTTTAAACTGGATGGTACGGCTGCTGAAGCCTTGCAGCAGATAGAGGACAAAGGATATGCTACACCTTATCAGACAGACACGCGCAAAGTCACGGCTATTGGTGTCAGTTTTTCATCGGAAACCATGACGGTGGAGGAATGGGAGGAAAAAACGTTGTAGCCCAGTTGAGATTAAATAATAGTGCAAAAGTAATGCCTCAAGCCGGAATCATCACGATCCCTCTTGAGGCAGTCTTCATTTATGGAATTGGGAATATAAACCGCTTACGCTTTAAAATTGCGTGCTATTTTTTTATATCCATATACGGCACGGTTACCCAATTCTTCTTCAATGCGGAGCAACTGGTTGTATTTTGCCATACGGTCGCTACGGCTCAGTGAACCGGTTTTAATCTGTCCGCTATTGGTGGCTACGGCGATATCTGCAATGGTAGCATCTTCCGTTTCACCGGAGCGGTGGCTGGTCACAGTGGTGTAGCCGTTACGTTGGGCCATTTCGATAGCATCCAGAGTTTCAGTCAGCGAACCGATCTGGTTTACTTTTACCAGGATAGAGTTTGCACAACCTTCACTGATTCCTTTTTCCAGGAACTTCACATTGGTAACGAACAAGTCATCACCTACCAGCTGGCAACGGTTGCCCAGACGCTCGGTCAGCATGCGCCATCCTTCCCAGTCGTTTTCTGCCATACCATCCTCTATCGAATCAATGGGGTAGTCCCAACTCAATTTTTCCAGATAGGCAACCTGTTCGGCGGCACTGCGCTTTTCCCCTTTGGGGCCTTCAAACTTGGTATAGTCATAGATGCCGTCATGATAAAATTCGGAAGAAGCACAATCCAGACCGATGGTGATATGTTTGAACGGTTCATATCCGGCAGCTTCAATAGCGGCAAGGATACAATTCAAAGCATCTTCAGTGCCATCCAGTGCAGGGGCAAAACCGCCTTCATCTCCTACGGCTGTGCTTAGTCCGCGTTTTTTCAGCACCTCTTTCAAAGCATGGAATACTTCTGCGCCCATCCGTAAGGCCTCACGGAATGTCTTTGCGCCGACAGGACGAATCATGAATTCTTGAAAAGCGATAGGAGCGTCGCTATGCGAGCCTCCGTTAATGATGTTCATCATCGGGACGGGCATGACATAGGTCTGTCTCTTATACACATCTCCGAGCCCACGAGACGCGTAGTAATCTCG
>ENA-OYXD01001441-OYXD01001441.1-human-gut-metagenome-genome-assembly--contig:-NODE-1441-length-10926-cov-6.518444_pt1 | contig 10926 bp, 12 predicted proteins | sample MGYA00244818_ERZ653412 | MGnify/ENA primary metagenome ERZ653412 (study PRJEB26926, sample SAMN06165146) | human gut metagenome | biome: ENVO:00009003; feature: ENVO:2100002; material: ENVO:00002003...
CTTATGCGATCGTCGGCAGCGTCAGATGTGTATAAGAGACAGATAGTTGACATAATAGTTCATACCGCCGATAACCGTTTTTCCGATATATGTATTATTGCCCTGTACCTGCTGCCAGATACCGCCGTCCATCTGAGTTCCTATGTTTCGTTCACCGGAGGAATTCATCATCGTAGTATTGTAACGTGTGTCGCCGCAGAACAGCGTAAGCTCTGCACCGGTCTTTGCCTTGACGGAATCGACATATTCCGAGTCGTTCAGATCTATGCAGACAACCAGTGCGCCGTTCTCTACCTTAAGCCCGTATACCGTATACAGCTTGTCGCCGTCAGCCATAATGCCCTTTATTTCACCGTTCGTAATGCGCTCTACAGCGCTTTCGCCGAGCGGAAAGCCCTCACTGCTCCATACCACAGCTCCGCCGTTTATATAAGCCGCATAGCTGTTGGCATTAGGCTTGTTGGCAGTCCAGAAGCTGTCATAGTCCGTATTGCTTGTCTGACTGTCAGAGCTTGCAACGAACAGCTCAGCCACATCGCCCATTTCGTCAATGTCGCCCTCAACCTCGGCGGCAAGAACATTTACGCCTGTCGCAGTTTCGTCCTCCTGTATGGTTCTGACAAATGACATAAACACGATTATTGTGACAAGCGCCATGGATATTGCGGCCATAACGGCGGCAATACACGAAATAACCGTTATTTTTGTCCCGATTCTCATTGATCTTTTCACTGTAAAAAGCATCCTTTCATATATAATATTAGCTCTGTGTAAGTCCGCAGACCGTACTTATATCACGCAACACCGAAGCCGAGAATTTCGACATATGTCATCTTATCCTCGCCGTTCTGTGTAACAGGCTTCACGCTGACCTTATGCGTTCCCTCCGCACCGGAATATGCAAGAGTTGCAACGGGATTGTTCCAGCCGTCGCTTGCGCTTGTGGCTATAGTCGTATACTTCTCGCCGTCAACGGTAAATTCAAGAGAACCGTAGACCTTGCTGTTTGCACACTTATAGACAAGCATAAGATTCTTACCCGTGAATTCAAATTCCATAGGCTCACATTCTGACGGCTTGCCCTTATAACTCCAGCCGTCAGGAAAGCTCGTCAGTGTTTCCTTTTCAGTGTCAAACGTGCCTGTTGACAATATTTTCAGCTTGTCGGAAGAATGAGTTCTGTCGATGAATGTCATATCAGCAAATCTGTCGGAATATACCCATGTATCCGGCAGGGGAGAGATAGTTACATCTCCCATTGTCTTTATCTTATCGGTCGCCTTGTCAAACATATTCATAATAAGGTCGGCTGTCATCTTGTGACCCCACTCGTTCGGGTGGGATTCGTCGTCGGAATAATCCTCCCACTTCATTCTGCCCGTTTCAAACTCGTGGGAAAGTACGTTGTTCAGCGACACCATAGGCAGACCGTAAGCCTTTCCTACCTGCGACATATATTCCTCGCAGGTGTGTCCGCTCTTTATAACGGTGAAATACAGCGCAACGGCAGGCTGATTTTCCTGCGAGAGAATTTTCCTTATCATTGCGTCATAGCTGTCCTTGTATATCTGATCGTTTCCGTCATTTACCGCAAACTCAACAAACACCATATCCGGCTTATGATCAAGCACATCACGCTGAAGACGGATGTTTCCGAGTACGCTCGGCGTTCCGCTGAGTCCTGCGTTTACATAGTTTATCTTTGTATCGGGATACTTTTCGCAAAGGCGGTCATACGTCAGCTTTGCCCAGCACTTTTCGGGTCCTGCCGTAAGGCCCTCGGTGATGCTTCCGCCGATGAAGGCTATAGTTACCTCCTGTTTGCTTTCGAGCTTCCCGATAAACTTCGACATTCTTTCAAGGTTTCCGAGATCCATAAGCGACCTTTCAACCATATTGTCATATATCTGCTCCTCGGTGAGCTTGCTTTCATCTTTACTGCTTGTTTCAGATGATGTATCCGAACTGCTGTCGGTCGATTCCGATACAGATGATGTTGTCTGTGTATCGGACGTACTGTCCGATGATACGACAGAACCGCCGCTTGCGCTGTTATCCGCACAACCTGCAAGCATTGACGCACACAGCACCGCACACAGTGTTATCTTGAATTTTTTATTCATATTTACCTCCGTCAGAAAAAATATGTCTATACTATTATATATTAACGCCGACCGATAATCAACCGTTATTTACCCGAAAACGATCAATTTCACTAAAATCCGACTGCAGTAATATACTATATAAACCGACCGCCTTACAAACGGTCAGTTGCTGTATAATTCCGTGCAGACGGTTAAAAATAACCGTGTACATCAGATACGTTCAAAGCATCGCATACGAACAGAAAGGAAGAAAACCATGTTTGTAAAAAGAGGAGAGATATACTACGCAGATCTGAGCCCCGTGGTAGGAAGCGAACAAGGCGGTATGCGTCCCGTACTTATAGTCCAGAACGATGTCGGAAACCGCCACAGCCCTACCGTTATCGCCGCCGCAATAACAAGTCAGAAGGATAAATCACGGCTTCCGACTCACATTTCTATAAATGCCGACCGTTGCGGTCTTGCGAAGGATTCGATAGTCCTGCTCGAACAAGTAAGAACGCTTGATAAACAAAGGCTCAAGGAACGTATGGGCGAGCTTGACGAGGGAGCAATGAACAAGGTCGATAATGCGCTGTCGGTCAGCTTCGGGCTTTCGGGAAACAATTAATGAATATTACCTTAACATTATGTAACGCCGTTACACAGCATCTCATATTTCGGACTATGTAAAGGTTATCATTAACAGCCGCTTTAGCTAAAGCTACAAAATTCAAGCCGTTTTCAGTTTTCAGGTTGTAAAATTGTCATTATAATGGTACAATAATCACCGGAAATCTTGCAGTAATGCAAAAGACGAAACGGAGAAAAGATAATGAATATAGCAGTTGCACAGTCGGGCGGTCCTACGGCGGCGATAAATTCATCGCTTTGCGGAGTTTTTGACGAGGCGGAGAAGTACAACGAGATTGACAGAATATACGGCTCGCTGAACGGCATAGAGGGTATACTGAACGATAACCTCATCGACCTCAAGGAAGTGCTTATCACAGAAAACGACAAGCAGTTACTGAAGCGCACTCCCTCGACGGTGCTTGGCTCGTGCCGTTTCAAGCTGAAAAACAGCAGTGACGATGACAGCGACTACAAGCGTATCACGCAGAACTTTGCAAAGCATAATATAAAGGCTTTTTTCTATATCGGCGGCAACGATTCGATGGATACAGTAATGAAGCTGGACGCTTATTTCAGAGAAAACCACATTGATATAAAGGTTGTCGGCGTACCGAAAACGATAGACAACGATTTACCGCTTACCGACCATACTCCCGGTTTCGGCTCTGCGGCAAAATACGTTGCTACAACACTGCAGGAAATCATCCGTGACAGCAGGGTATACTCCATTCCGTCCGTTACGATAGTAGAAATAATGGGACGTGACGCAGGCTGGCTCACGGCTTCGTCCTGCGTACTGCGTGCAAACGGCGAACCCGCACCACACCTTATCTATCTTCCCGAAAGCGACTTTTCGGAAGAACATTACCTTGAAGACGTGAAAAGAATATCCGAAAGATACAAGGCTGTTATCGTTGCCGTATCCGAGGGCATAGACTGCCTTGCGAGCCGCTCGGAAGCCACCGACGCATTCGGTCATAAATATCTGTCGGGTGTCGGTAAATATCTTGAAGAGCTTACCCGTGACCATATAGGCTGCAAGGTGCGTTCAATAGAGCTTAACGTAATGCAGAGGTGCGGCTCGCATATAGCCTCTCTGACCGACCTTGACGAAGCGTGGAGAATAGGTGCGGCGGCTGTGAACGAGGCACTGAAATACGGCGGCAGCGGCGTAATGATGGGATTCAGACGAATCAGCAACAACCCTTACCGTGTAGGGATTGCTCCGCTTGACGTAAGAGAATGTGCAAACAAGGCTAAATATTTCCCGAAGGAATGGATAACCCCCGAGGGAAACAACGTTACGATAGATGCACTGAATTACTTTCTGCCTCTTATACAGGGCGAGCCGAAGATAGATTACCTGAACGGCATACCCGTGCATTTCAGGCTTGACCAGTAGAAGATATAAGCAAAACGGGCATCGGCCGCTTAAGACCGATGCCCGTTTTTTCTTTTTGAACTCAATCAAATTTCGTTATCTGCGGATTCCTGCAGTGCTGTAATAAATACAGCACCTCCTCGCTCTTTACAAAATAAGACTTTGAATAGGTATCATCGACATAGAAGTCGAGCAGGAACTTATCCTCCCATTCGTGAAGGGATACCTTGAGCTTTTCCTTTATCTCGTCATACTTATCGCCGAATAAAGCTCTCAGCCCTTTTCCTCTGCGTAAAAAGCCGTAAACGAACATTGCTCCCCGAAAGCACGGTAAAAGCTGCGAGTAGATCGGAGAGTCACGGCGGAACTCGATAACTACCTTCTGCTCTGTAAGCCCTCCGGGTGCATCCCTGTCCTCAGGGAGTACCGTTCTGAACTTTTCGGGCGGCATTATCGTGCCAAGCTCAATGAATTCTGCATTTTCATAGGGTGCTGTCATAATATATCCTTCCTTTCGTCCTCATATAAAACTGTCGGTGTCTTTATTATATATGCGTCATCCGGCTACTTCAATGAGCCGCCGCACAATATACTTAAACTACGGCACAGCTTATAAAAACTCCTTTATAAAAAATGAAAGCATAAGCCTTAGCTTGTCCTCATAATTCAGCTCACAGCCCAGTATCACCTTTATCCTTCTCAGCTTGTAGTTTACTGTATTGCGGTGAACGAATGTAATCCTTGCGACCTCCTGCACACTGCTGTCATTTTCAAGATAGCACTTGAGCGTTTCCATATAATCCGTGCCGTTGGCGCTGTCGAATTCTTCAAGCGTACCCAGCGTTTCGTCATATATCTCGTGAAGCACCGATGTATCTTTTATATGTACAAGCAGCTTGTATATGCCCATATCGCTGTAGGCTACACAGTTTTCGCCGTGCAGAGTAGCCACCTTGAGCGCCATTACGGCCTTGCGGTAGCCGTCCGAGATAGCCGCATACCCTTGCTTTGACGGGCTTATGCCGCAGGTGAGCGTCGCTCCCTCCCCGCCTGAATTGAAAATAGTATCAAATATCGAAAGAATCTTCCGTACATCCTCCTCTTTACAGTCGGGGCATACTGTCACAAGATTTTTATCCTGAAAGAAGAAGCTGAATTGCCTTCCGCTTGTATTCAGCACCTTCTGCATAGCGCTTGTGGCGGCTTTTTTCAGCTCATCGTCGCCAAGATCGGTTTCAGAAAAGCCGCATACGCCTACGCAATAGTCGGATGACGGGAAATAACTGCGCCGTTCAAGCGTCGATTTATATCCCGCTTCGTTCTCCGGCGAAAATATAAGGTTTCTTAGGGCGGTGGCAAGCGCCGTTTCTATCTCCTCGCCCGTTACTATCCTGTGGCAGAAGTCGTAGGTTATATCTATCAGCTTTACCTCCCACGGTACACTAAACAACGGCAGGGAATTAATATCACAGCAGTCCTTTACGCTTTGCGGTATACTCTTTATATATTTACCTGTGTTGATAACAAGCGCACTGCAGCGTTTTTCTATCAGTTCCTCGACAAACCTCAGCAGGTGACCTTCATCGTTTATTCCGACCCCTGTCATAAAGACCATTTCGTTGCCGTGAAGAAAAAGTGACACATCAGCGTTTTCAACCAGATGCACCCAGCGGACGTAGTTTCCCAGTCCCTCTTTTCCCGCAACAAGCTTCATAACGTAATTCGCCTGTGCATTTGCACATAGCTTTGATACCGTAATTGACATATTCTCACCCCTTTTTCTTTTAAGATAGCAAAAACCGCCGAAGCTCCCTTGTTTCCCGACAGCTCCGGCGGTGTTCATCTTGTTTATTGATATAGAGTATAGCACGGTTTTGCATAATTGTCAAGAGAATATTGCAAAATCCAACTACAGCACAAACAAAACATCTTTCTTTAGGCGCTCTGCACAATTCAGCACAAATGCTATTGTAATGCGATTTCAAGCGTGATATAATGCAGTTAAACCGAAAGGAAACAGTGAAATAAAACAAAAAGAAACTTGCAACGGCGCAGAAAGTGATTTCTGCGCCGTTTTGTTTTGCAAGAATAAAAAGATAAGACTTGCAAAACAGGAAAGAAAGGAGTGCTTAGAAATGAGTGAAAAGGTAAATGCACCGGAGATTTCGGTAAAGAACGTCAGTATGGTGTTCTTGGACAGCAAGGGAAATCCGGTACAGGCACTTAAGAATGTAAGCATTGATATTCAGAAAGGTGAGTTCATATCGCTTCTCGGCCCTTCGGGTTGCGGTAAGTCCACACTTCTTCGTATAGTATCGGATCTGCTGACCCCCACCTCAGGCGAGGTTACGGTCTGTGGCAAGACACCGAGAGAAACAAGACTTGAGCAGAAGTTCGGTATCGTGTTCCAGAACCCCGTGCTTCTCGACTGGAGAACGGTAAGAAAGAACATAAGACTTCCGCTTGAGATGATGAAGGTTCCGAAAGAGGAGCAGGCGAGCCGTATCGAACAGGTACTGGAGCTTGTCGGACTTAAGGAATTCGGAAACAGCTACCCCGGACAGCTTTCGGGCGGTATGCAGCAGAGAGTAGGCATAGCAAGAGCGCTTGCGATACAGCCCGACATACTGCTGATGGACGAACCGTTCTCGGCACTCGACGAGTTCACAAGAGAAAAGCTCAACGACGATGTGCTTTCAATATGGAGAAAGACAAACAAGACTGTGCTTTTCGTAACACACAACATATCCGAGTCGGTATATATGTCCGACAGGATCTGCGTTTTATCTCCTCACCCGGGCAGATTATCCGCAATAGTGGACGTTAATCTTCCCAGACCGAGAAACGCAGACATGAGAGGTACTCCCGAGTTTGCCGCTCTTGTTGAGAAGGTAAGAAACAGCTTCGAGGGTATATAAAGCCGAAAGGAGCGTTAAGAAATGATAAAAAGGATAACTTCCTCCAAAGGCATAGTAACTGCCGTATGGGTGCTGGGTCTTGTAGTGATATGGGAGATATGCGCATTTATAGTAGGAGCGACACAGCGTACACCCGTAAACGTTCTTCCGCATCTGTACCAGATAATCGGCTCGTTCTTTGATACAAAGTCGATAACCGGTTCGGGCGATACGATAGCAACACTGGTTTTCTCCAGTGCCGCAGAAACACTTTCAAGAGCGCTTATCGGTTTTATAATCGGTATGGTGCTGGGCTACATACTGGCTTTGCTGATGCACCTGTCGCACATAGTCGAAAAGATAGCGTTCCCGTATCTTATGATAATCCAGATGATACCTATTCTCGGTATGGCGCCTATCGTACTTTCGATAACGGGCGATATATCAAGCGCACGAATCATAATCGCCGCAATACTCACATTCTACCCCGTTTCGACAAATACGCTGGCAGGCTTCAAGTCGGTCGGACGTGAAAGACACGAGCTGATGAGATCCTACGGTGCAAGCAAGCTCCAGCTTTACACAAAGATGCTTATCCCGTCGGCAATGTCATACTTCTTCACGGGTCTTAAGATCTCAGCACCTATGGCGATAACGGCATCTATCCTTGTAGATACGCTTCAGGGCGGCAACGGTCTTGGCTGTATGCTCTCCCAGTCGCTGAAAGGCTCGATGACAAGATTCGTATTCTGGGATATAGTAATATTCAGCGCCGTTATAGGCGTGCTCAGCTTCTATCTTATGGGCGTTATCGAAAGAGCGATAACACCGGCAAAAAGAAAGGCAAAGAAAAAAGCACAGTAAGGAAAGGACTGATCGTACTTGAAAGGCAAGGCAATCAAAAACATCATAACAACAGTCGGTCCGCCCGTACTGTTCGGAGCATTGATATTCACACTGTGGCAGACAAAGATTCTGCACGCACTGTTCAAAACGGATGAGATAATCCTTCCGCTCCCGACAAGAATAGGCTCAATCATAGGCGATAACTTCACGAATATGTTACCGCAGATAGCGTCAACTCTTATAGTGGCGCTCGGAGGACTTGTACTCGGCTCGATACTCGGTTACTTCATCGGCGTTGCCGGTGCGGTATTCAAGAAGTGGGGCATGGGCGGTCTGACCATAGTATCCGCATTCAATGCAATTCCGCTTGTAGCGCTCGCTCCGGTTATCAACAACTGGACAAGGGATCTGTCGAGCGTGGTAGATATAAGAAGTACAGTGGCTAAGATAATCACCGTTACGATATTCTGCACAGCTTCAATGAGCGTAAACGCATACAGAGGTCTGACGGAGGTAAAACCGTTCTCGGAGGATCTGTTCGCATCATACGGTTCAAGCAAGCTGAAAATGTTCTTCAAGCTGAGGCTCCCGAACTCACTGCCCTATGTATTCACGGCTTTAAGAGTAAGCGTTCCGTCCTGTATAATCGGTGCGGTAGTAAGCGAATACTTCGCAGAGCAGGTAATCGGTGTCGGCAGACAGATAAGAGAGAACATAGTCAAGGGTCAGTTTCCGACAGCGTGGGCATATATAACGATAGCCTGCGTAATGGGTATACTGATGTACATCATACTCCTCACAGTTGAGGCAATCGTGCTGAAAAACCGCCGTGCAAGATAAGCAAAAGAGCGGTTTCAGATATAAGGCGTATCGGCACTATCATTCAACGCCCATCCGATGCCATAATTTCCGTATTACTTCGTTGCTTTTTCTTGACATACAAAACAGTATGCCTACAAAAAAGCGCCTCGTTCTACGAAAATTCGGCTATCGCCTGAACGTTTCAGATAGCACCGACACACCTAAACTAAAACCAGTTTTAAAGACGAGAAAGGATGAAACATTATGAAAAACAAAAGAGTGTTAGCAGCATTACTCGCAGCAAGCTGTCTTGCAGCATCATTCACCGCTTGTTCCGGTGACACCTCATCGAGCAGCACAGCAGAAAGCTCAGCCGCATCGGCAGACGCTTCTTCAAGTGCCGCAGAGGGTTCTTCGGAAAGCACAGGTCTTATGAGCGATGAAGAGATCATCAAGAAGGCTTCAAGCGAAAACAAGGTCGGCAACTGGGGTCTCGGCAACGAGTACGAAATTCAGGCTTTGCTTTCAAAGTACGGTCTGCCCACAGATTATATCACAATGGACTTCACAATGGATCAGATAGATAAGGATACTATTACACTGGCATCAGCAATGACATTCAACGAGCTTGGTCTTATCAAGAACAACTATGACGGCGGTTATAACTACGGCGATGAGATCGGCGTCATTGATATGAACGACGAGGGTGTTGCGATGCTTGAGGATAACCTGTTCTGCACAAAGGAATTTGCAAAGAACAACCCCAACACAGTAAAGGCATTCGTTGCCGCATCAATGAAGGGCTGGACATATGCGTGCGAGCATCCCGATGAAGCCGCAGAAATCGTATTCAAGTACGGCTCATCGGTATCGGCTGACCACCAGAAGTATATGGCTTCAGAGGTTGCAAAGCTTGTAACGACAGATACAAAGGGCAATGCGGTTTCCGCTTCGGATGTAGGTAAGATGGACGAAGATGCAATGCAGCAGACACTTGACCTTGCTAAGCAGTACATCAAGCTTGATGATGCTACAGCGGCAGACAAGCTCGCTAAGCTTACACTTGATGACATCCGTTCTTCCGACTATCTGACATATGACGGCGGAGCAGTTGAGAAGTCTGACCTCAAGGTTCAGCTTAAATGGTTACCGCAGGCTCAGTTCATGGGCTATTATGTAGCACTTGACAAAGGCTACTACAAGGATAACGGCCTTAACGTAGAGATTGTAAGCGGCGGCGGTGACGTTTCTGAAACAGTTGCAGTAAGCAACGGTACTGTTGACTTCGGTGTAACGTGGGTTTCTAACCTTATCAACGCCAACGCAGGCGGTATGGAGCTTCTCGAAGTAGCTCAGGTATATCAGAGATCGGGTCTTGTACTTTGCTACAAGAAGAGCCGGTTCACTAAGTAATTCACGGTTTCGGATCACTCCGGAAGCTGAAAGGCGGTATATATGAGCGAAAAGAAAATACTTGTAAGCGGTTGCCTTTTCGGCTGGCATTGCCGCTATGATGACGGCGATACGCCGTGTCTGCACCCACAGTTCCTTAAGTGGAAAGAAGAGGGCAGACTGATACCGGTATGTCCCGAAGTGTTCGGCGGTCTTCCGACCCCACGTCCCGATTGTCAGCGTACAGGCGATAAGGTGATGAGCTGCGTAGGCGGCGACTGCACCGAGCAGTACACAAAAGGCGCAAACGAGGCGTTAAGACTTGCAAAGGAAAACGATGTTGCCCTTTGCATAATGAAAGAAGACAGCCCCTCCTGCGGAAGCACCCACATATATGACGGTACCTTCACAGATACGATTATCGAGGGACAGGGGCTTGCGGTAGAATATCTCAGAAACGCAGGCTACAAGGTATTCAGCGAGAATATGATTGAAGAAGTCATAAAGGCACTCGCAAAGTAAACACTACAGCAACTTATACAGTAAGTTCAGTATCGCACGAGCAGTTAAATACCGTTCGTGCGATCGGGAAAGACGTCAGGGCGGACGTATCACGGCATAGCGGTCGTTTTGCTCCGACGTTTTTCCCGATAAAAATACAAACTTTATCAAGAGCAGAAGGAAAGAGGGTATAACAGTGGTATTCAGATCACCACCAACGATTATTTACGGCAAGGGTACAGTTACCTCAGTCGGAGAGCAGGCGGCTCGCTTCGGAAAAAAGGCGGTGCTTGTCTGCGGAAAAGGCTCGCTGAGAAAAAGCGGAGTGCTTGATATTATAGCTGTCTCTTATACACATCTGACGCTGCCGACGATCGCATAAGTGTAG
>ENA-OYXD01001442-OYXD01001442.1-human-gut-metagenome-genome-assembly--contig:-NODE-1442-length-10926-cov-4.829179_pt1 | contig 10926 bp, 2 predicted proteins | sample MGYA00244818_ERZ653412 | MGnify/ENA primary metagenome ERZ653412 (study PRJEB26926, sample SAMN06165146) | human gut metagenome | biome: ENVO:00009003; feature: ENVO:2100002; material: ENVO:00002003...
GGCTCGGAGATGTGTATAAGAGACAGCTGAAAACGGGTATCACCGATGAAGCGGCTTATCCAAACCAGAATTCTGGTCTGTTCCCTGGCGGAGAAATAGATCCGTCCAAACTGAAAGGTTCAGCACCGAACACCTATGAACTTATTGCAGATTTGGGAGGCGTGGATGGATTTGAAGTGACATCAGTTGGTAAAACCAGCGGAAAATCCAGAGATCCGGAAAATCCTGATAGTTTCCATCCGGAAGGGGGAGACGAGACTACAGATAACAACTTTGTGGTGGATGGTTCCATAACTCGATCTGAGAGATTCTATCTTTGGGCAACAGATTCTGATTATGATATGACCAAAGATATTGGCGTTGTTCTGAAACGTAATCTGGTCATTACCAAACAGGCAGAAGACACGAAAGAGCCGATAGAAGGAGTTATCTTCAAAGTTTATGGTCCGTTTGATGAAGATGAGACCATTACGGTGGACAAATTAAAGAATGCAAAGCAGCAGTATACAGACATGACAGATGCTCAGGGCAAGGCAACCTTCAGCAATCTCCTTTGGTACAAGAAATATGTTATCGTGGAAGAAAGAGTACCGGAAGGGTATGAACTGGACGGCGCTTTTGCGAAAAAGACAGAGGATGATAATAAGGCTAACTTGTCAGAATTGACCTTAATAACAAATGATGAAATCCTTAAAGGAAAGCCTGCATGGATTCTGGGCGTGCCGGATGATCGGGCTCAAGACGCCACAGATGAGGTCACTGTCACCAATAAGAGGACAGCTACAGAGACGTCATTAACTGCATCCAAAACATTTACAAAACTTGGTGTGGAACAGTCTCTGACAGCGGATCAGTTTAAATTCTCTTTGTGGAAGGAATACCCGGGAGAAGGCAAATTACCAATTAAGACAAAAGGAATAGATGTAAATGGTAATGTAACATTTGCAGCAAGTGATTTTGACGATACTGCAAAAGAGTTGACTTTCACCAGTGAAGGAACATATACCTATTACATCACTGAAGAGCTACCTACCGAGGCTCAAGGGGCAAATCCATATGAGGGCATCAAGTACGACGAAGCCATTTACAGGGCAACGGTCAATGTAAAATGGACAGACGGAAAAGGATTAGGAGTAGAGTCGGTTACTTACGAAAAGAAGGTAGGGGATGCTTGGGCGACTGTTGGAAGCGGTGAGACTCCGACATTCACCAACGAATACACTGCTACCGGATTTTGGACGCCGGAAGGCACCAAGACGCTGACGGGAAGAACCATGAAGGCGGGAGAGAAATATACTTTCTATGTTAAAGATAAAACAGGTAAAGTAATTTCTACAGGAACGGCAACTGGTCAGGAAGGACAGCAATCAGCCGAGATAGTATTTAACAACAAAATTGAATATGATCTCAATGATGTGGGGAAAATCTACACTTATACTATTAAGGAAGATAAGGCAGGACAAAAGGTTTCAGGTGTAATTTATGATGATAAGATTTACACAGTGACCGTAACGGTAACGGATAACGGAAAGGGAACTTTAGTGCCACATGCAACCTACAAGGTTGGTGATACTACAGCTAATCAGGCGGACTTTACCAATATTTATGAACCAACCCCAATTACTTACACACCGTATGTTTCAAAGACTCTTACCGGTCATGAACTTCCGGTCAATACTGAAAATAAGAGAGAGAAAACATTTACTTTCAGTTTGAGTAAGGGTTCGTGTAATCCAGAAGATGGAGTTCAAATGCCGTCAACTGAGACATTGGAAATTCCAATTACTAAGGAATCTAGTGCGGATGTAAGTGATGTAAAGAGTTTTGGTGCTATAACATTTACAAAAGCTGGCACTTATACCTTTACGATTAATGAAGAAAAAACAGATGAAGTTGGAGTTACTTATGATGAAACAGTTTGGACGGTAACAGTAAAGGTTACAGATGATAAAGAAGGAAAGCTTACTAAAACTGTGACTTATACAAACAATAAATCGCAGCAGGCTGTGACAATAACTGGCGATACGATACCGTTTACTAACAGTTATCAGCCAACTCAAATAGCGGTACCGCTGAGTGTATCCAAAGCGGTGGAGGGCGCTGATATGCCGAAATCACAGACCTTTACTTTCAAATTGAGTATGAATGGTCAAAATGATGGTTCGGTAAGCATTCCGCAAGAAGGTATAACAAAAGAGGTTACTGTATCGCAGACTGGCGAAGCAAGCCGAGAGAAAGTAACGTTTGATCCAATTACTTTTACGAAAGCAGGAACGTATACCTTTAAGATTGAAGAGACAGCCATTCTTCCGGACGGATATACAATGCCGACGCCGACCAGATACGTGCAAGTTGTAGTATCGGATAATAATGGTAGATTGCAAAGCAGTGTGGCATATTACCTGTCAGATCCTGCTGTAGTGGATGGAGACAATACGGCATCTCGTTTTACTAACAATTACCGAACGGTAGATGCAGACTTTGCCCCGAAAGTGATAAAGACTCTGAACGGCGACATTCCGGCAGGAACAAAAGAATTCCAGTTTAAGATTGAGAACATCTCCGGAGATCAGACAGGTTTTAGTATAACGAACGCAAACTGTGTTGTTGGTTATGCACAAACTACAGGTGATAAAGAAGCATATTTTGAGCCAATTACATTTACCAAAGCAGGTGAATATAAATTTAGAATTGAGGAAATCCCTACAGATGCCGATGGCAATAAGGGGTATGCGTATGATGATTCTAAATGGATTTTGACAGTCAATGTGGTGGACGATCCTGATGATAATGATAATCATCTTAAAGCGACTGGCACTTATGTCAAAGAAAATGGATCTGGTTCAAACAATAATGCAGCATCCTTTACAAACTCTTATGATGTAACGCCTGACACATACGCACCTAAGGTGAAAAAAATCATCACTGGCGCTGACATACCGGCTGGAAGAAAAGATAAGTTTGACTTTACATTGACATACAAAGATGCAGACTCTGCTTACGCCGGTGAAGATGTAACAGGCAGTGTGAAATATGGCAGTGACGTTATGTCGGTCAATGATGTGAAGAATCTGACGATGACAGGCAGTGGTGAAAACAGTTTCGAAGAGCTGACATTCACCAAAGCCGGAACTTACACCTTTGAAATTAGTGAGACTAAAGGAAATCAGCCTGGATACCAGTACGATGACTCTACATGGACATTGACAGTGACCGTAGTAGATGAAAACGGTGTACTTAAAGCGACGCCGTCTTATACAAAGACCGGTGATAAATCAGACACCCAGGCCTCCTTCACCAACACTTACTCTGTAACACCTGTTGACTTTATTCCTAAGGTGGAGAAACAGTTCAGTGATGACAGTGTAACAAGACCGACAGCCAAAGACTTCAAGTTCACATTGACTGCAGATGTCAATAACCCGTCGGGCGGCGCATTTACAGGAGTGACTGGCGTCGAAGAAGGCACGGAATTGACAGGAGAGAACAACACCCCTACAGCTACGGTAAATGGAGCAGGAACTGTCAACTTCAGCACTATTACCTTCAAGCGGGCCGGCACCTATACCTTCCGGATCACGGAGAATGAAGGCGAGGACCTTGGCTACACCTATGATGACTCCGTATGGACGCTCACCGTACAAGTGAATGATATCGGCGGAGCGTTGCAGGTAACAGATAATGATGTGACCTATGAGAGTGATGATACGGCGGTAGAGCCGAATAACGAAAACGCAGTATTTGTAAATGAATACCATTACGTGGCTTCTATTGTTATTAATAAGGAAGTACTTCGCGGCGATGCGGCTTACGAGACCGATGATGTCTTCTACGCAGGTATCTTCCGCAAGGTTGACAGCACAGACAATGGATCTGGCGGCCAGGACGGAGATGCCCAGGAAGGAAGCGGCACGACAGGAAGCACCTATGAGCTTGTAAAGAATGTGATCGTTGATGATAAGACTGTGGAGAACGGGGTTGTTCAGCTTGTAAACAACAGCAGCGTGGAAGTTTACGTTCCGCTGGGCGGCGAGGAACAGACCGAAGCGGTTACCTATTATGTATTTGAGACTGATGCAGACGGACATCCTCTGGTAAGTTTCGATGCAGAAGGAAATGCAGTGTATAACCAGCCGTTTACCTATGAGATTTCCTCACAGAGTACAGGCGAGGACGGAACGGTCAATGACCGCGGCGAAGTCTATGTGACGGCAGAGGCTGCAGGAGCACATCCGGAAGTGACCATTACCAACAAAGCCACCAGCGTATCCATCGAGAAGAGAGATACCAGCGGCAATCCTCTGTCGGGAGCGGTACTGGAATTATGGAAACAGGCAGATTCTGTGGATGCCGGTGTGGAAGCAGATGCAGACCGGACAAAAGCGGACAATGGAGATATTCTTCTTGAGACCTGGACTTCGGATGGTACCCCTCATGAACTGACAGCAGAGCTGGCAGTAGGCGGAACCTATTATCTGCATGAGGCACAGGTGCCGGAAGGATACCTGCAGGCAGCGGATATTCTGTTTACGGTTGAAAACGGTGAGCCGATCACCCTTGTCATGGAGGATAAGGATCAGGCGGGCATGCTGGGACAGATCCAGGTGACCAAACGATTAAGCACCATAGACGAGACAACCTTTGATAATATTGACCTGGTTGCAGCAGATGCAACATACTATGTGGGATTGTTTACTGATGCTGAAGGAAAGCATCCGTATGGCGCTGACTATGTGAAAGAGATTCATATACAAAATGCATCGTCAGGAACAGTAACTTATGACAATCTGCCGTCCGGAACCTATTATGTATTTGAGACACAGCAGGATGGAACCGTGATCCCTTACGGAGAGCTGCAGACCATCAATGCGGAAAGCGGCGAAGAATTTGCCTGCGTGGGTGATGGCGCTGAGGGAGGCGCAAAGGAAATCACCCTTCAGCTGGATGCAGGCACAGCAACCGGCAGTACAGAGTTAGAAAATGTATATTATGGAACTCTGCCGGAAGGTTTTGCATATCAGGGTCAGATCATGCTCACGAAGGCGATTGTCAAAGACGGAGCGCCTGCTGACAGCGATGATACTTTCTATGCGGGAATCTTTACCAGCGAGACAGAGACTGCGCCGTACAAAGTAGTGACTCTGGAAAATAACGGTACAGTTACCGTGGAAGTTCCTCTGGGCGGTGAAAATGGCATGGATCCGGTTACTTACTATATCTATGAAACAGATGCCAACGGAAACAAAGTGGATAAGGATTCCTTCGCTTACACAGTAAGCGGAGAAGGAACCGTGGCGCTGGATATGAATAGCACTGTGGGAACCCGAACCATTATCAACACCATAGCGTCAAGCTCAGAACCAACCAGAACGATTCGTGAGACCAGCGATAAAGATAACATTTCCAGCAAAACAGATAAGGGAAGTACAGCAACGAACCGGAGAACTTCATCTTCGAAGACTGGTGATGATACACGAACCGGATTATACATTCTGTTCTTTGCGGCAGCAGTTGTCGGTATTGTCATCACTTTACGGAAACGGAAAGAAGATATCTCCGAATAGTTGAGAGATTTTTATGGAAATGTAAATGAGCAGGCCGAAGAAGATTGCCAAAACAACAGACAAAAGACCTTTGCAGAAACGTAAAGGTATCTGTCCCGGAGAGTAAAATCTCCGGGATGGAAATGAAATCAGTCAGAATGGCCGGAAGATTTCGACAAAAATATAAGACATTACGGAGGGGAGCCTCGGATTCAGAGAACAAAAACTCTGGACCGGGGCTGTTCCTTTTCGTGTCATTAATGATTTTTTGCTTTTTTACACCTATAAAAAGTAATGATTTATTGGCGAAAAAATTAATTTTTTGTAAATAATTTGTGTGTAATTGAAGACAAAAAGAAACTGTGCTAGTATGTGCCGTGGAAGCGATTTTTAGTAGAATTGCTTCATGGCACGATAAAAGGTGTTTTTGGCAGTATTGTTTGTCAGAGACATCATGGCATAAAAAATTCAGATGAAGTTAAAAAAGACAGGCCTATTTAAGGCGGGAAAGGCAGGCGGCTGAAAGGAAAGCAGAAAGAAGTTACCAGCATCTGAATATTTTATGACCGCCAATATGACAGAAAGGAGAAAAACGTTTTGAAATTTTGTAAACATCAGACCAGTAGCAAAAATAATCTGGCAGTAACTAACATGCGCAAAAAGCCGCTTCGTCTGCTGGCTGTTCTGCTGGCTTTCATCCTGACGATTACCCTTTGCCCGACAGAGGCGCTGAGGGTGCAGGCGGCGAACAGTTCTGGCAATACCATTGTTAAAGATGGCGGAGCGGTGACCTGGGATTTTACAGATGGGAATGCTGCTATTTATCAGGAATCGCATGAGGATGGTTCGCTTAGTGTGACAGGAAACTTTAGTTTATATAAACAACAGCCGCAGCATGGAGCGAATATCGGAGATGGCACGGTATTTTCCATTCAAGTACCGGCTGGACAGACGACGCTGACTTTTGGTGTGTGTGGGTTTGGTTCTTCCAATGCAGATATTAGTGTAGATGGAGAAGTTTTGGAAGAAAACTTTTCTTTAAATCATGCAGCGACAGACGGAGAAGAATCTTCCATTCAGTACACTTCTGAATCTCCAGCGACGATTACTGTTACCATAACCGGCAATGGATACCTCCACTCCATTACCGCCAAAACCATCACGCCTCCGCAGGTGGCGACGGTCAGCGGTACAGTGACTATAGCTACGGGAGCAGCTGATTCTGCCGTTGGGGAGACGCTGATATTCACAGATGAAGAAGAGAAAACTGTTGAAACAGAAATTACAAAAGAGGGATATACAGTTGAACTTCCTATAAAGCATAAATACACGGTATCTTTTGATAATTCCGACATTTATGAAATCACAGGAGGCGGTACCATAGATTTGACCGGTGCAGAGAATGGAAGTACAGAGACCAATAATATTTCATATAAGGTAATCTGGAATACATCGAAAAAATTTAACTTTACCATCGGTGATACCACTTACACCGTGACGCCGGGAGAATCTTCTTCGAAAGATTTTTCCGTGGAGGCAAGTGATGAAAAGGGCTCCGTGGAACTGGCCACAACCGATACAGCCATCATATGGGCAGATCTGGAGGGTGCCGGCTCAGGTAATCTCAGGTCGGACAGCATTACAAATGTCAGTAACAATGTGACGTATAAGATTTCGGACAATACCGTTACCTTTACGTATAAAGATACAGAATCTTCGCCGAAAGAATATAGTATTCAGGTGAAAGATAACAGTGCGTCGGGAAAACCTCATGCCGATGGACAGAAAAAGACCTATGATTTCGGTGACGGAAGTGTCGTATCTAACCTTTATACTGGAAACTATTCTATCAAAGGAGGAGCTTCGGTCAATTCCACCGACGGTCTGGTTACAGTAAAAGGAAATAATAGTATTAAATATAAGGATGCTTCCCATGGTATCGTGCTTGGCAATGGTGACCAGATCAGCGTGAAGGTGGCCGGGAATGCGGAGATTGAGTTAGAGCTGTGTTCTTATACAGCTCCGAGTAGCACCTTTGATGTGTCAGTGCCAGAGGGGACAGGAAGTGTAAATATACCGTCAATTAATGCAGAAGCATCAAACGAGGGTGATGTAGCAATTGTTAAATATACCGGCGAAGCGTCAACTCTGACTTTCACTTACTCCACTCACACAGATGATGGTTCTGGTTCCGGCTATCTCCACTCCATGTCCGTGACCAATGCGTTGCCAGATACAGAAATTAAAGAGCAGAAAGAAATGCCCTCAATACCAGATGGTTACGGAGATACCGAAGGCATGAGAGTTACCGCCCAGGGGCAGCGACTCACTCTGTCCCAGGAAGGCGGAAGACTGCGTACAGGTGAAGTGTTATCTGATAGTGTTGGATATTATGGTTTCGCTCCTACAGCTACTTTCAATAAGTTGGAAGCAGATGTCATCGTCAACTCCTGCGGAAATTCTTCCGCCAACGGTGTTTTCTTTGGCGCCTTTGACGGCAAAGCCATTGAGACCATCGGCATTCGGAATTCAACCAATCTGAGAGGAATTTATTCAGACGCAGATTCCGAGATCAGTGCTAAAGATCCAAATGTAACCATTACATCAGGCCAGAAAGTACACTTTACAGCAGAGAAAACGGCGGACGGCTTTGTCATTACGGCAACTCCGGAGGGCGGAGAAACTTACACTGTGAACAGTTCCGACAGTGATGCCCTGTTCAGCGGCGGTGTGAAAAATGCAGAGATTTCCTTCGGCTTCATTCTTGCCAACGCTTCTGTGACCGTCACCAATATGAAATATTGCGATGCTGATGGCGATTTGCTCTACGACCAGAATGCCTGCTATGAACCAATTGGAGAAGTGCCGGTTGTTACATCAGTGCAGGCGAATATTGCGGACACCCGGGATGCTATTAATGTCACCTGGGGAAGTAAAGAGGAAGCATACGGAGACGGGCGCTATGTGATCCAGGTGAAGAAGAACGATGGAGAATGGACAACTGTGGCGGAAACCACAGAATCTACCTATACATATTCCACAACGGAGGCTGGAACTTATGAATTCCGTGTGGGCGGCAAGCTGGGCAGCAATGATACAGTGGATGATGATGAATGGGTAGCGACAAACGAGGCTTTAGACTTCCTCCCGGCACTGCCGACTCCGGTGGTAACGCTCACAGCCCATGAGAATTCCATCGATGTATCCTGGACTACTTTCCAGGGAGCAACACAATACGAGATATACCGGTACTCTTCTGATGAGGGCGCGGAAAATGCCAAAGTGGTTTACACGGCAGACAGCACAGACGCCACCCTCTCCTGGACAGATACCGATGTGGAGAAGGAAGTTCCTTATTATTACTACGTCATTTCCTACCAGGAAGAACCTTCCAACTCCAGCAACCCGTCCGAGGCAGTCTGGGCCATGGCTTCTGCAGGCCATACCGGCGATTATGTCTATGAAGATGAGGCAGCCAAGATTACTCTCACAAAATGCCCGGATGCGACGGTATTCCAGAGCAACATTTCTATCGGCGGAACGGTGGACCGTGCCGGTCAGCTGAAAGCCAATGTCAACGGAAAGCAAGTATCCGATGAGAGAGTGACAGCAAACGGAACCTTTAATGTAAGACTCTCATTAGATGAGGGAAGAAATACTGTGGAACTTCTTTTCACAGACAGTGCCGGGAAGGTGACACGGCAGACCCGCAATTTTGTCTATCTGACTAACTATGATATGATCGTGGATGCCGCTTACACCGGAAAGGACGGAACAAAGGTGGACGGCGTGCCGACCTACAGCACTGTGCAGGCGGCAGTAAATGCAGTTCCGGCAGATAATACAGAGAGACAGGTTATCTATATCAAGGCAGGAGATTACGAGGAGCGGCTGGTAGTAGAGAACCCGTACATTTCTCTGCTGGGCGAGGATCCGGACAGAGTGCGTATCCATTGCTATCCGGCGGATTTGTATGAGAATAAGCCTGATAAATCTGACTATGAAGCGGGCGGAGATATGTCCAAACGCTGCGCTACCTATGTCACAGACAAAGCTGTCGGATTCTCCGCGGAGAATATCACCTTTGCCAATGATTATGTCTATGCAACGCCGGATGGAAAGAGCAACAAATCAGCCGATGCGCTGCGATGCGACGCGGAGGGAGCAACCTTTGTCAATGTGACCATTTCCGGTGTGCAGGATACATTGTATATGAATGCAGGACATCAGTATTTCTATCAGTGCCGCATTGAAGGACTCATTGACTTTATCTATTCCGGTGATAATGCCAGGGCGCTGTTCGAGGATTGTGACATTGTCTTTGTCTATGAGGCATCGCGTCGGGACAGAGGAGGTTACGTATGTGCGCCTAGGACAGCAGAGAATGCTACTTACGGACTGATCTTTAATAACTGTTCCATCACAGCAAAAGAAGGCTGTGTGGCAGGAATTCACTATCTGGCGCGGCCATGGGGACCGAATGCATTTATCTACTGGATTAACTGCTATATGGGCAGTGCCATCAATGCTGAAGCTCCATATGCGAACATGAGCGGTAACCTGTTCACAGCGGCAAGATTCTTCGAGTGTGGTTCTTACGGACCGGGTTACGCAGTGAATGCCGACCGAAGACAGATATCTCCTGAGGCAGCAAAGACGCTGTTGTCAGATGCGAGTCTTGGATGGGAGCCGGACAGCAAGGTGAAGAATGTCAGCGATGCCTATGATGGCGACATGCCGGCCCTGGAAGAGCCGATCCCAGATGAGCCAGCGACAGAGGAACCGACCACAGAAGCACCGGAAGAAGAAACACCGACGATGGAAGATTCTTCTGCCACTTCACAGACTTCTTCTGCAAAGTTGACTGCCGGTATGCTGGTAGCCGATAAAAACAATGAAGCGGTGTACAAAGTGACAGGCAGTGCTTCTTCGGGTTATACGCTGACCTGTGTGCGGGCTTCCTCCAAACACGATGTGGTTGTGAAGATTCCTTCGAAGGTAACGGTAAATGGGGTATCTTATCCGGTGACATCCATTGCGGCCAATGCTTTTAAGGGACAGAAAACAATCAGGAAAGTGGTCATTGGTGCCAATGTAACAAGCATCGGGAAGAAAGCATTTAAGGGCTGCAGCAATCTTAAGAAGGTTGTGGTGAAATCTAAAAAACTTCAGACCGTCGGAGCAAAAGCATTCGCAAAAATCAATAAAAAAGCGGTGATAAAAGTTCCGAAGGGAAAAATGAAGGCCTATAAAAAGATATTTAAGAAAAAGACCGGTGTAAAGAAATCTATGCTGAAAAAATAATACATAATGAAAAAGGGCTGCATTTGGTGTGCTACCCGTCAAGTAGACAATGAAAAAAATAAAATTTTTGTGTTGCCCG
>ENA-OYXD01001461-OYXD01001461.1-human-gut-metagenome-genome-assembly--contig:-NODE-1461-length-10841-cov-4.753384_pt1 | contig 10841 bp, 10 predicted proteins | sample MGYA00244818_ERZ653412 | MGnify/ENA primary metagenome ERZ653412 (study PRJEB26926, sample SAMN06165146) | human gut metagenome | biome: ENVO:00009003; feature: ENVO:2100002; material: ENVO:00002003...
TCTACACTTATGCGATCGTCGGCAGCGTCAGATGTGTATAAGAGACAGATTCTTATATATGTAGCCGTACTTATTGCAACGGATAAGAGCAGGACAAGCATCCTCACCAAGATATTACAGCTGTCGGGCGGAATAGTGATATTAAGCACAGCTATACAGATATTCTTTGTAGGCAGTGTCGGAGAAGGCACGACCGACTTTTTCGGAGCGGTGGCAAGTCTTTATTCGGACGGAACACGGCTGACGGGCGGCGGTATCATAGGCGGTGTACCTGCGTGGCTTTTGCTATTGTTCGGCAATGTCGGCGCAATAGTAATGATTATACTGATTGCTTTCGTATTTGTTATGCTTATCAGCAGAAAGTCGCTTATGGACTTTTTAGGCGCTGTAGGAAAACCCGTCAAAAAGGTTGCGGTTACAGCAAAGGAGAAACACGCTCAGCATAAGGAAGAAATGGAAGCGTACAGACTTGAGCAGGAACAGCAGAGGCTGCAGGCTGAAAGCGAGCGCAAGGAAAAAATTATAGAGCTTGAATCGAACGCTGTCGGAACTCCTGCAACAACGCTTCAGGAAAGACACGATGAGAATATCGAGGAGCAGAAAAAGGACAGCGATAATTTCATAAACGAGATTAACAATTACAACGGCAAGGTATCGCCCAAACCCGAAGAAGCGGTTCAGCAGAGCAATGAGCATCTACCCGAGATTGCTCCGGAGAGCGATGTACATATGTCCTGCGATAAGCTGCCAGACCTGCCCGTAGCCGATAACAACGGTTCTGTGCAAAAGGCACAGAGCATAACGGCAGATAAGCAGGAGGACAGCGAGCCGATACCGGAATATTTTCCGCCTCTGCCTATTTATCCGCCGGAGGAGGTCAATCCCGTTGAGGCTGCTTTGAATTCGTTTATAGAAGAAACAAATAGTGAACAAAATTCCTCTGTACAGAGAGAAGAGCAGTTTGTGAACGATGTGAACGCTCCCGTAGCACCGCCTGCTGAAGCGCCTTTTATCGCAGATAATACCGATTCCGGTATTGCAGGCACTACAACTGCCGGTATTACGGACAGTGCCGCAGAGCAGGAGGATAATCAGGACGGCGATACAAGCGACAGCGATAAGCTCTACACAGTGACGCTTAACGAGGAAGATCACCCTCTGCCGCCTACTGCGCTTCTTGACGAGATTATGCCCGGTAAGGCACAGGAGGACATCGACAGAGAGCTTGAAACAAATGCAAACACCATTGTTGAAGCGTTACGCAGCTTCGGCGTTCAGACAAAATGTATCGGTACTTGCAGAGGCCCGTCTGTAACAAGATATGAATTACAGCCTGCGGCAGGCGTTAAAATTTCCAAGATAACAGGACTTGCCGATGATATAGCGCTGAACCTCGCTTCATCCGGCATCAGAATCGAAGCGCCTATACCAAATAAACCCGCTGTAGGCATCGAAGTGCCGAACAAGATAAGAGATACCGTACCATTCAGACAGCTTATCGAAAGCAGTGATATAGCCGAAAAGAAAAGCAAGCTGGCGGCGGTGCTGGGTAAGGATATTTCGGGAGGCATTGTAATAGCCGATATAGCCGAGATGCCCCATCTGCTGATTGCAGGTACGACCGGCTCGGGTAAATCCGTATGCGTGAACTCGATAATTATGTCGATACTTTTCAGAAGCAAGCCCGAAGACGTAAAGTTTATAATGATCGACCCGAAGGCCGTTGAATTTATGGCATATAACGGCATACCTCACCTGCTTATCCCTGTTGTAACAGATCCTAAAAAGGCGGCAGGCGCTCTGAACTGGGCGGTAGGCGAAATGCTGAAGCGATACAGTATGTTCTCTGAGTACAATGTCCGCAATATACACGGCTATAACGCTCTTGCGGCTAAGGATCCCGAGATGGATAAAATGAGCCAGACGGTGATTTTTATAGATGAGCTTGCCGATCTTATAATGGCGTCGAAGAATGAGGTCGAGGACAGTATATGCCGTCTTGCGCAGATGGCAAGAGCCGCAGGTATGCACCTTGTCATAGCTACACAGCGACCGACCGTAGATGTTGTTACCGGTCTTATCAAGGCTAATATCCCCAGCCGTATCGCATTAAAGGTAAGCTCGGGTACAGACAGCCGTGTAATTATGGATGAGCAGGGAGCGGAGAAACTGCTCGGCAAGGGCGATATGCTCTTCAAATCTGTTTCTATGCCTAAGCCTATCCGTGTACAAGGCTGTTGGATTTCCGATAAGGAAGTTGAACGTGTTGTGGATTTTCTGAAGAATAAATTCGAGCTTGATTATGACGATGATGTTATGAAAGAGGTCGAGCGACAGGCAGAGCTTGTTAAGGGCAATGATAAATCCTCAGACAGCGTTGGCTTTGAAAGCGGAGATATTGATGTCAGCGACGATAAGCTGGAGGACGCTATCCGTATCGTAGTTGAAAACGGACAGGCAAGCGTAAGTACGCTTCAGCGAAAACTCAAGCTCGGTTTCGGCAGAGCCGCAAGACTTGTCGATGTAATGGAAGAAATGGGCATCGTAGGACCGTCACAGGGAAGTAAGCCAAGAGAAGTGCTTATGACTAAGGAGCAGTACTACGAGCGTCAGATGAATAAACAACAATAAAGGAAAGTGAAATAAATGCCTTTTTTACCTATATCAAAACAGGATATGAAAGATAGAGGGATAGATCAGCTTGATTTCATCTGTGTCACGGGCGATGCTTATGTTGATCATCCGTCATTTGGTATAGCTATTATATCCCGTATGCTTGAAAGCTGCGGCTGTAATGTCGGAATAATTGCTCAGCCCGTAACCGATGAGGATTTCAAAAAGCTCGGTGAGCCGAAATATTGTTTTCTTGTAACGGGCGGAAATATAGACAGTATGGTGTCGAATTATACCGTATTCAAGAAAAAACGTTGGGACGATGCCTATTCCGAGGGCGGAAAGGGCGGAAAACGTCCCGACAGAGCGGTAACTGTATATTGTAAAACGCTTACAAGATTGTTCCCAGATAAAGAAATAGCGATAGGCGGACTTGAGGCAAGCCTGCGCAGATTTGCCCATTACGATTATTGGGCAGATAAGGTAATGCCGTCAATACTGGTTGACAGCGGAGCTAAGCTTCTGATGTACGGAATGGGCGAGCTTACTATAGTACAGCTTTACAGAGAGCTTGCCGAGGGTAAAAAGCTGTCGGAGATACACGACATAAGAGGTACCTGTTATCTTACCGAGCCTAAGAATACTCCTCTCGGTGCGGTGCAGTGCGACAGCTTCGAGATAGTCAGCGAGAATAAGAAAGCATACGCAAAATCCTGCCGTCAGCAGTATGACGAGCAGGACGAGGTTTACGGTAAAACTATGGTACAGCGTCACGGAAATATGATGCTTGTACAGAATCCTCCTCAGAGAAGCCTTACCCAGAGCGAATTTGACAAGGCATACGAGCTGCCTTATATGAAAGCGTATCACCCTTGCTATGAAAAAGGCGGCGGAGTTCCGGGTATAAAGGAAGTTGAGTTTTCCATAACTCATAACAGAGGTTGTTTCGGTTATTGTAATTTCTGTTCGATAGCCTTGCATCAGGGCAGAAGAATACAGACAAGAAGCGAGGAATCGGTTATAAACGAGGCAATCGACCTTACGAAAAAACCGGGCTTCAAGGGATATATCCACGATGTTGGCGGTCCTACCGCAAACTTCCGCAGGACCTCCTGCGACAAGCAGGAAAAGGCGGGACTTTGTAAGGGCAAAAAGTGCCTTGCTCCCGAGCCTTGCCCTGCACTGAAGGTAGATCACAGCGAGTATCTTGATATGCTCAGAAAGATACGTTCCATAAAAAATGTCAAGCGTGTATTTATCCGTTCGGGTATAAGATACGACTATATGATGAAGGATAAGAACGATGAGTTTTTCAAGGAGCTTGTAGAACATCACGTCAGCGGACAGCTTAAGGTTGCTCCCGAACACGCAAGCAACAAGGTGCTTGATCTTATGGGCAAGCCTCACATTGAGGTATACGAGGACTTTGAAAAGAAGTTCTACAAGTATACAAAGGAATGCGGTAAGGAACAGTATCTGGTGCCTTATCTTATGTCATCCCATCCCGGCTGTACCATAAAAGAGGCGGTCGAGCTTGCGGTGTTCCTCAAAAAGCATAACATCAGACCCGAGCAGGTGCAGGACTTCTATCCCACACCCGGAACAATATCGACAGCTATGTATTATACAGGGCTTGACCCTTATACTATGCAGGAGGTCTATATTCCCCGTGACCCGAAGGAAAAGGAGATGCAAAGAGCACTTCTGCAGTATTATAAAAAAGAGAATAAGCAGATAGTTGCAAAGGCTCTCATAAGGGCAGGCAGACGTGACCTTATCGGATACGGTAAGGAATGTCTTATCACCCCCGATGGATTAGCCTTGCAGCAGGACAGAAAAGGAGCAGTGAAAAATGGCAAAAACTCCTCTTCAAAAGCAAAGACGTATCAACGACAGGGCAATAAGAGCGGCGGCAGGAGTAAAATGCAGAAGAAAAAGCACTAACGTGCTGATTGCGTTAGCTGTGATAATCGCTTGTGTTTGTATTTTTATGACCCTGAATGAATATGTGTTCAACATCGAACATCTTCCGTGCTGGAGCAGTATATTCGGCGGCAAAAACAGCATAAGCGCCGAAATCTTTCATCATCACAGCCTGTACTTGAAATAGGAGAACATTATGCTTGTTGTTGACAGATTTGAAGAAGATAAAGCGGTAGTTTTTGATGACGAAAAGCAGATTATATTAGACAGAGACAAGCTATCTCACGATGTCAAAGAGGGCGATGCGGTCATCCTTTCGGATAGCGGTATATATGTTCCCGATAAAGCAAAAACGGAGCAGATGAGAAACGATAATCTCAGCCTTCTGCAAAAATTACTGAATAAATGACTAAGACCCTGCGGCATATTTACCGCAGGGCCATTTTCGTTAACGGCTTGTATGTACTTCCGTATAACCGCCGCTTGTGCCGAGCCTTAATACCTGCCCGTTATCAAGCGTCAGCTTGGCATTTGCACTTTCGCCGTCAAGCTGTTTTCGTACATCCGAAATAAATTCATCGGTGCTTTGCGACTTGCAGAAAACTTTCAGAAGGTTTTCAAGCGCAAGGATGTCGTTTTCGCTTTCTATGAACATTTCAACTTCGGTTTTGTCGATATTTCCGCTTTTGTTATATACGATTCGAAGCTTTGATGTACGGCTGTTGTCGGCTGTGGATTTAGTGTAAAGATATACGATGTTGCTGATTTTCTGCATTGTAAAGCCGTTTTCGGTGAGTATCTTTTCAACTGCAGCGTTGCTTTGGGAGATATTGCCGTTTACCTCGTCATTTTTGCCGTAGCCTATACACAAATCGGTTATCTCGAGTGCCAGAAAGATTGCAAATACTAAAGCCGCTCTTTTGATAACCCTGCTTGCAACGGATTTCTTTACCGTATTTTCTGCAATGCGTAAATCAGGCATACTGTCGTAGATTTTCAGTATTTTTATTGTTCTGCCGTTACTGCTGTATTTAAGATAACGCTTTGTTTCGCCTGTCAGGACAGCGTTTTCATAAATCGTCTTTTTATATCTGTCGGTATCAAAATTCGCTCTCACAAATTCAAAATCCGTATTTGCAGTGATTTTCGAGATAAGACCACCTCTTGCGGCAAGAGTGCCTTTGATTATTGTATTGCCGTCAAACTTATATGACGTTGTAAGAACTGAGGCGAATCTCAACAGACCGATAAAGAATATGATAATCGCCACCGCAAAGAACAGCATAAGGACAAATATCGTATTATCCTGCAAAAAGGTGCTTGTTATTTTAAGCACCGAAGCACCGCACAGACCGATAGCGGTAACGCCTGTGCCGACAGTGAACATAGAAATAAGGCTCACTGCCCACCAAAGCATCGCACCAAATGCGTGAGTGTGCTTCTCTGTTTCAAAAGACGGGTTTGAGTATATCATAAGCTTCTCCGTTTCATATTTATTTCTTTTTAAATTATAACAGCTATTTCCGATGCTGTCAATCGGAACAATATTGCCGTGTTCAAAATTTTCCGATGCCGTTCAAAACTCTTTACAAGTGCTTGAAATAGGTGTAAAATAGTATCATGATATGAAAGGAGATGCATTATGAAAAAGTGCTTAATTGTAGTGGATTATCAGAATGATTTTGTAAGCGGTTCGCTCGGCTTTGAAAAGGCAAAGACGCTCGAACTCGGAATCGCCAACAAAATAAATTCCTATCATGTAAACGGCGATGATGTCATATTTACTCTTGACACTCATTATGACGATTATATGGATAGCTATGAGGGAAAGCATCTGCCCGTACCTCACTGTATAGAGAATACGGACGGATATAAGCTGTACGGCAGTGTTGCCGACTGCGTTTCCGGCGAAGATATAGTATTCAGGAAAACCACCTTCGGCTCGGACGCTCTTTATGAGTATCTTAAAACCGCCTGCTACGGCTCTGTCGAGCTTGTGGGCGTGGTAACGAATATCTGTGTTGTTGCCAATGCCGTACTTGCAAAGACGGCTTTGCCCGATGCGGATATAATAGTAGACAGCACGCTCACAGCATCAAATGACGAGCGACTTCACAATGCCGCCCTTGATACTATGGAAGGTATGCAGATAATAATAAAATAAAGGAGCAGACTAATGAACAAGGATAATTTCACAATGCTGTGCGATTTCTATGAGCTTACTATGGCGAACGGCTATTTTAAAAACGGCTTCTATAAGCGCACGACATATTTTGATGTATTTTTCAGAAACGTACCCGACAACGGCGGATTTGCGATTGTGGCAGGACTTGACCAGATAATCGAATATATAAGAGCTTCATTTTTCTGCCGAAGATATAGAATTTTTGCGCAGTAAGAAGATTTTTGATAAAGAATTTCTCGAATATCTCAAAGACTTCAGATTTACCGGCGATATTTACGCCGTACCTGAGGGTACGCCTGTTTTCCCGCACGAGCCTGTCCTTACCGTAAAGGCACCGGCTATCGAGGCACAGCTTATAGAAACCTATATCCTGCTTGCGATAAATCACCAGTCGCTTATTGCCACAAAAGCAAACAGAATAGTCAGAGCGGCAAACGGCAGAACAGTGCTTGAATTCGGCTCAAGAAGGGCACAGGGCGCAGACGGTGCCGTGATAGGCGCAAGAGCGGCTTATATAGGCGGTTGTGCAGGTACTGCTTGTACGCTGACCGATTTCAAGTACGGTGTTCCCGCAGGCGGCACGATGGCACATTCGTGGGTGCAGATGTTCGATACCGAGTATGACGCATTCAGGACTTACTGCGAAATATATCCGGATAATGCCGTATTGCTTGTTGACACTTACAACACACTGAAAAGCGGTGTTCCGAACGCTATAAAGGCATTTAAAGAGGTGCTTGTGCCTAAGGGTATCACAAATTTCGGCATAAGGCTTGATTCGGGCGATATATCCTATCTGTCCAAAAGAGCAAGAAAGATGCTTGATGAGGCAGGACTTCAGTGCTGTAAGATAGTTGCGTCAAATTCGCTCGATGAATATCTTATCCGTGATCTTATGATGCAGGAGGCTAAGATAGATACCTTCGGAGTAGGAGAAAGGCTCATCACCGCAAAGAGCGCACCCGTGTTCGGAGGCGTGTATAAGCTGGCGGCAGTGGAGGATGAACAGGGAAACATCATTCCCAAGATAAAGATAAGCGAAAACACCACAAAGATAACCAATCCCCATTACAAGAAGCTGTACCGCTTCTACGACAATGAAAGCGGCAAGGCACTTGCGGACGAGCTTTGTGTATACGATGAAACAATTGACGGCACAAAGCCTCACACTATTTTCGATCCCGATGCAATATGGAAGACAAAGACGCTGACCGATTACTCGGTAAAAGAACTGCACGTTACGGTATTCAAAAACGGCGAGCTTGTATATAAACAGCCGTCGCTGTTTGAAATAAAGCGCTACTGCGCCGAGCAGACAGAAACTTTATGGGACGAGGTAAAGCGTTTTGAAAATCCGCATACTTACTATGTGGATTTGTCAAAGAAGCTGTGGGATATAAAAAACGAATTACTTGAAAAGTCAAAGGACGGAAAGGGTTTAAAATGAAAAAATCAATATCAATAACTCTCTGTGCGGCATTACTCGCTCTGTCGGGATGCTCGCAAAACACAAACTCAGACGTTTTATCCTCGGATATTTCTTCTGCCGCATCGGAATCGCAAAGCACAGCATCGCAGGAAGAAAACAGCGGTTCATCATTACAGAATGGTAACGGCGGATTCAAAGTAGAAGGCACAAAGCTGCTTGACGCAAACGGCAAGGAGTTTATAATGCGTGGTATAAATCACGCACACACATGGTATCTGGATGAAGATACAACGGCTATTAAAGCAATAGCCGAAACAGGCTCAAATGTAGTGCGTGTTGTTTGCTCAGACGGCGAGCAGTGGACTAAAGATACAGAGGATATGCTTGAAACGGTTATCGATCTCTGTATCGACAATGAGATGATCGCAGTTGTCGAAGTACACGACGCAACCGGCAAGGATGATAAGACTGCACTTGATAAAGCTACTGATTACTGGATAGAGATGAAGAACGCTCTTATCGGCAAGGAGCAGTATGTTATACTCAATATCGCAAACGAGTGGACAGGCGGCTGGAACGGCGAATTATGGCGTGACGGCTATACAGAATCTATCCCTAAGCTGAGAGAAGCAGGCATAAAGAATACTATCCTTGTCGATGCGGCAGGATGGGGACAATATGCCAAGAGCATAGGCGATTACGGTAAAGAGGTATTTGATTCCGATCCCGATAAGAATACGATGTTTGCCGTTCATATGTACGGCACAGCGGGAAAGAACAGCTCGGTTATCGAGAAAAATCTCAAATATGCTACAGATAACGGGCTGTGTGTAATTGTCGGCGAATTTGGTTATACGCATACAGACGGCGATGTTGACGAGGCATTTATAATGAAATATTGTCAGGATAACGGCATAGGATATATCGGCTGGAGCTGGAAAGGCAACAGCGGCGGTGTAGAATATCTTGATATAGCAAACAGCTGGGACGGATCGGTTTTATCTGCCGATTGGGGCGAGAATCTGGTCAACGGCGAAAACGGCATAAAACAGACTTCTGTAAAATGCAGTGTATTTACAAAGGAATAATAAATGACATTCAGGATTTATGACAAGCTTTGTGAGGATGCAAAGCAGATACGAACAGAAGTATTTGTAGCAGAGCAGGGCTTTGAAACGGAATTTGACGATACGGACAGTAAGGCAAGGCATATAGTCGGTTATGACGGAGAAAAGCCTGTTGCCGTTTGCAGATATTTTTACGATGAAGAGCATAAGTCGTATATGATAGGCAGGATAGCCGTCATTAAAGAATGCAGAGGCTTGCATTACGGCGATAAGATATTATCCTTTGCGGAGCAGAAGATAAAGCAGGACGGCGGAAAGTCGGTTGCACTGTCCGCTCAGCTTCGTGCGTCGGGTTTTTACGAGAAACAGGGCTATAAGAAGCACGGCAAAGAGTATTATGATGAATACTGTCCTCATGTGCTTATGACAAAAGCCCTGTAAGGAGGATTTATGACGGATATTATAACCGCAATGGAGAATCGCCACGCTGTAAGAGCCTACGATCCCGAAAAAAAGATACCAAAAGAAATAACGGATATGCTCAGAGAAAAGATAGACCTTCTGAATGCCGAAAGCAAGCTTCACATACAGCTTGTAACAGATGAGCCTAAGGCATTCGACAGCTTTATGGCGCATTACGGCAAGTTCTCTGGCGTTACCGATTATATTGCTCTTATAGGCAGAAAAAACGATAAGCTGAACGAAATATGCGGATATTGCGGCGAACAGCTTGTACTTCTGGCGGCACAGCTCGGACTTGACAGCTGTTGGGTGGCAATGTCATACGCCAAAGTAAAAAACGCTTATACGATTGCAAAAGGGGAGAAGCTGTGCTGTGTTATCTCTCTCGGCTACGGAAAGACGCACGGAACACCCCATAAAAGCAAATCACTCGAAGAAGTTGCGGTAATAAAGGATGATACGCCCGAGTGGTTTATAAACGGTGTAAATGCCGCATTGCTCGCACCTACCGCTATGAATCAGCAGAGCTTCGGATTCATGCTTGATGGCGATAAGGTGCTTGCAAAAGCGGGTAAAGGCATACTTTCCGATATGGATCTCGGAATTGTCAAATATCACTTTGAGATCGGCTCAGGAAAAGAGTTTTTCAAGGATGAAATGAAACTCGCTTGATGAATATAATGTCTTGCATTCACTTGATATACGCATATTATTCATCGTGCAAAAGCAGAATTTGCCGTTTTCACTGAAAAAAATGCTGTTTTCACATAATATGACACAAACGAATGTATATATGTTATTATATAGACGCAGGGTTACTCTGTAATATATTTGGGTAAAAGAAAGGTTTTGTGAAAATGGTACATTATGATTATATCCGTGAAGAATGCTCGGACAGCGAAACAGGTGATTATATTTCGTATGCGATAATAGCCGTCAGGATAAAAGAGAATGACGGAGCGGTTACAGCGGAGGAAATATGCACAGTGCATGATGTGTTCCTGAACGAAAGCAGAGCAAGAGAGTTTGCCGGGATTTGCAACGAGCTTGGATTATCGCCCGTACATATCTATGATGCTGTACAGGACGCTATAGGATGAAAATCAACAGCAATAAGTCAAACCGCCCCTCAGCGTGTCGTTCACACTGAGGGGCAGTTACT
>ENA-OYXD01001468-OYXD01001468.1-human-gut-metagenome-genome-assembly--contig:-NODE-1468-length-10817-cov-11.343616_pt1 | contig 10817 bp, 7 predicted proteins | sample MGYA00244818_ERZ653412 | MGnify/ENA primary metagenome ERZ653412 (study PRJEB26926, sample SAMN06165146) | human gut metagenome | biome: ENVO:00009003; feature: ENVO:2100002; material: ENVO:00002003...
TGCTGGGACTGTGCGCCCTGCTGGGCGGCGCTTTCGTGACCTCCAACCGGGAATCCGGCGATGGGCGCTATGACATTCAGCTGAAGCCTACGAAAAAAGGACTTCCGGGCATCCTGATTGAGCTGAAAGCGGAGAAAAATTGCAGCGACGAAAAGCTGAAAAAGCTGTCCGAGACGGCCTTGCAGCAGATCAACGACAAGAAATACGAAACCGAGCTGACGACAGCCGGGGTCAGGACGATTTATAAATACGGCGTGGCCTTCAGCGGTAAAAAGGTCGAAGTGACAGTCGGATGAGGAGAGAAAGCAATGGTTAACGAAAAAAGCAGCGCTGTGGGCGTAAATATACAGGAAAAGGCAACTGTGATTTGGAATATTGCGAACGCATTGTTCGGATACTTCAAGCCCCACGAATATGGCCTTGTGATCCTGCCGATGACGGTGGTCAAGCGGTTTCACGACTGCCTGCTGCCCACCCACGATGCGGTGATTGAGCAATATGAAAAGGTTAAGAAGCTGGCGGTTATCGACGGCTTTCTGACCCGTGCCTCCGGCTATCAGTTCTATAACACCAGCCGTTTTACTTTTGAGAGCCTGCTGGCCGACCCGGACAACATTGAAGCGAATTTCCGGGACTATCTGGCCGGGTTCTCCGGCAATGTGCAGGATGTGCTGGCCAAGTTCGATTTTGACAACATCATCCGCCGTATGGTGGAGTGCAACAGCCTGTATCTGGTCATCAAGGAGTTCAACTCCCCCAAGGGCTACCTCGGCCCGGATAAAATCAGCGCCGTGGACTGCGGCTATATCTTTGAGGATCTCGTCAAGCGTTTCTCCGAGTCCTTTGGCGAGGAGGCCGGAGCGCACTTCACCAGCCGGGACATCATCTATCTGATGACCGACCTGCTGCTGTGCGATGCCAAGCTGGATGACGGCAATGTGACCGTGTACGACATGACGATGGGCACCTCGCAGATGCTTTCCTGTATGGAGGAGCGCATCCACGAGCTGAACAGCGATGTGGAAGTGACCTGCTTCGGGCAGGAGTTTAACCCCTCCACCTTCGCCATTGCAAAGGCGGATATGATGATCCGGGGCGGCGACCCCAATAATATGCGGTTCGGTGATACGCTCTCCGACGATCAGTTTCCGGGCTTCACCTTCCGGTACTGCATTTCCAATCCGCCCTTCGGCATCGACTGGAAGCGGGAACAGAAGGCGGTGGAGACCGAAGCTGCCAAGGGCGAGCTGGGGCGCTTTGCGCCCGGTCTGCCGAAAATCAGCGACGGACAGCAGCTTTTTGTGCTCAACGGTCTGTCCAAGCTGGCGCCGGGCGGTAAAATGGCGATCATTCAGAACGGCTCGCCGCTGTTTGCCGGCGATGCCGGGAGCGGCCCCAGCAATATCCGCCAGTATATCTTGGAAAACGATTGGCTGGACACCATTGTCCAGCTTTCCACCGACCAGTTTATGAACACCGGCATTTCCACCTATATCTGGGTGCTGTGCAAGGACAAGCCCGCCTACCGCTGCGGCAAGGTGCAGCTCATTGATGCGTCCCACTGCTACGAGCAGCGCCGCAAAGCCATCGGCACCAAGCGCAACGACATCAGCGACCATTGCCGGGAATTGATCGTGCAGGCCTACGGCGAATACCGGAACAATGCCGTGTATGGGGACAAGTCCGGCGTGTACTGTGAGAGCAAGATATTCGGCAGTGAGGAGTTCGGCTACAACAAAATCGTAGTGGAGCGTCCGCAGCGGGACAAAAACGGCGAGATCGTGATGAAGCGGGGCAAGCCGGTGGCGGACGCCGCCCTGCGGGATACCGAAAATGTGCCGCTGGTGCAGGACATTGACGCTTATTTTGCACGGGAGGTCCTGCCCTACGCCCCGGATGCGTGGATTGACAAGAGCAAGACCAAGGTGGGCTATGAGATACCGATGACCCGCTATTTCTATGAGTATCAGCCGCCGGAGCCGGTGGACGACATTGTGGAGCGGATTCAAAAACTGGAGCGTGAGATTGCCGACAGCCTGAACACGCTGTTCCATAAGGAGGGCTGACGGCAGATGCGGGAAATGAAGAACAGTGGGGTTGAGTGGATTGGGAAGATTCCAAAAGAATGGAGTATTGTAAAATTTAAGTATTTGCACAATGGGTTAAACACCGGCGAAGCAATTGATAAGGAATATTGGGAAAGCGATGCCGGCCTCAACGCTTTTTATACAGCAGGGCTAACGCCCATTAGAACAGGCTATTCAAATTTTCCAACATGGAAAGAAACTAGGGAAAATGATTTATTATTAGCCAGAAACGGAACGCCGTATGTATATTTGCCCGTTTCAAAGGCTTATTACACTGACCACATTATCAGAGCGGCAATGAGCAGCCTTGTTAATCGAAGGTTTATTCGCTATTGTTTACAGCAAAGTATTGCGTCAATTGCGGTAGATTCTGTTAGCATACCAACGTGGTCGGCTACATTATGGAATAATCAAATATTGACGTGGCCATCAGTGATAGAGCAAGAGCGCATTGCGGCGTTTTTGGATGCAGAGTGCGCCGAGATCGACGCTGTATTGGAAAAGACCCGTGCGTCCATTGAAGAATACAAAAAGCTGAAACAGGCGGTCATTACGCAGGCAGTCACCAAGGGCATCCGTGGCGACAGGCCGATGAAGGACAGCGGCATTGAATGGATTGGAGACATTCCGAAAGAATGGGACTGCAAGAAAGTTAAGTATGTTACTTCTATCTCAAGAGGAATATTTAACCACCGGCCAAGAAATGATGAGAGGTATTACGGTGGTGAATATCCCTTTATCCAAACTGGAGATGTTGCAGGCGCTCAAAAATACATTGAGTCGTATAGCCAGACGCTAAACGAACTGGGGAAAAGTGTTAGCAAGTGTTTTCCCAAAGGAACTCTCACAATGACGATTGCCGCTAATGTTGGAGATGCAGCCATTCTTGGATTTGACGCTTTTTTTCCTGATAGTGTAGTCGGATTTATTCCAAATGCAGATATCAATGATGAGTATCTATACTATATCTTCAAAGCGATGAAATCAGAATTCGTACGCACAGCGATTAAAAGTACACAATTAAATTTGAATGTTGAGCGAATACGAGATTTGTTTGTTCCAGTCGTAGTTCAAAAGTCCGAGCAGCTTGAAATTGCCGAGTATTTAAATACGAAATGCGCAGACATTGATGCTTTGATTGCCAAGAAGCAGCAATACCTCACCGAAATCGAAAACTACAAGAAATCTTTGATTTACGAGTATGTGACGGGCAAAAAGGAGGTGCATCCGCTGTGACGACAGTTTCAAGCGTTGCTGAATTTGTTCAGCAGATCACAGAACTGGACAACCCTCTTATCCGTGACGGTGGTTCGAATAACGAGACGCTGCTTTTTAGAGGCCAATCAAACAAAGCGTTTGATTTACTTCCGTCAATTGCCAGAAAGCAGAAATTTGCCTGCGATATTTCGATTTTCTCCGAAGAACGCAATATGATTGAAATGGCGAAATATAAGCTTCCGAATGTCTTTAATGATTCGCTTTCCCCAATCGAACTATTGGCGCTTTTGCAGCACCACGGAATCCCAACCCGCCTTTTGGACATTACGGAAAATGCTTTGGTCGCTTTGTATTTTGCCTGCGCCGGAAATGCAGGAGCGGATGGCGAAGTTATTGTATTCAAGACAAACGAGTTGGATGTGGCGAATTATCCAATCGTCAACGCTATTGCAGACAGCTACCGATTTACTCGGGCTACATTCGTGCAATTAAGTCTGTTCTATGGCGCAGTGAAACGCCAGCCGTATTTCCTTGAGCAAGCACAGTCAAATGAAATTTGCCATAAGACAGATAAAGAGGGTGGACAGTGGATTGAAGAATGTTGTAAAGATCCGTTTTTTATCTACGCACCCGTCAGAGAAATGCGTCAGCAGGCGCAGCAAGGCAGGTATATCCTGTTTCCGAATCACATCGAACACGACAAAATGAGCTTTTATTCGCATATTGATAAAATCGAGAAGGATGCGGATTTTATTGCAGGTAGAATCCTTGTTGCCGGTAGCGAAAAGGAAAAAATCTTAAAAGAACTGGCGTTGTTCGGAATATCAAAGGAAACGCTGTTTTGCGATAGCATAGATGTTGTGTGTGAGTCTATCAAAGGGAAATACGAGCAGAAAGTGAGGGGCAGAAAAAATGGTAACTGATGCAAGCGAAAAGCGTTTTGAAGCGGATATAGAATCCTTCTTTCTCTCCCCGGCGGGCGGATATACCAAGGGCACTGACACCTATGACGCCAAACAGGGGCTCTATGTGAATACCCTGATCGACTTTGTCCAGCGCACCCAGCCCAAGGAATGGGCGCGTTTTGAAAACGCCAATCAGGTGGACCCGGTGCGAAAGTTCTGCACAGCGTTCAACACGGCTTGCGAGACGGAGGGACTGCTCTCTGTCCTGCGCCACGGCTTCAAGCACCGTGGTCTGCGTTTTCGGGTGTGCTATTTTAAGCCGGAGTCCGCCCTGAATCAGGCGGCGGCTACCCAGTGGGCGGCAAACACCATCGAGTGCTATCGCCAGTGGTACTTCTCCGCCGATACAAAAAAGAGCGTGGATATGGTGCTGGTGCTCAACGGCATTCCGGTATTCGCTTTTGAATTAAAAAACCAGTACACCGGACAAACGGTGGACGACGCCAAGCGGCAGTGGATGTATGACCGTGACCCGCGGGAGCTTTGCTTCCAGTTCAACAAGCGTATTCTGGCCTATTTCTGCGTGGATCACACCGAGGTGTGGATGACCACAAAGCTCGCCGGAAAGAACACCTATTTCCTGCCCTTTAACCAGGGCTCCAACGGAGCCGGAAATGACGGCGGCAAGGGCAATCCGGCAAACCCAAACGGCTACCCGACGGCGTATCTGTGGGAGAATGTCTTTCAGAAGGACAGTATGATGGACATTGTCCAGAAGTTTATGAACCTGAAGGACGGCAAAACGCTGATTTTTCCGCGCTATCATCAGCTGGATGTGGTGCGCAAGCTGCTGGCTGATGTCCGGCAGAACGGAGCGGGGCATAATTACCTGATCCAGCACAGTGCCGGAAGCGGCAAGTCCAATTCCATTGCGTGGACGGCTTACCGGCTGGCCTCGCTGTTCAATGAGGAAAACAAGCCGGTGTTCTCCAGCGTAGTCGTCGTTACTGACCGCACCGTGCTGGATGCGCAGCTGCAAGAGACCATTTCCGGCTTTGACCACACCCTCGGCGCCATTGAGACCATCGGGGAAGATAAGACCTCCAAGGACCTGCGGGACGCCATCAACGGCGGCGTGCGCATTATCGTCACCACCTTGCAAAAGTTCCCGGTCATCTATCAGGAAGTGGATAAAGTGGCGGGACGGAACTTTGCGATTATCGTGGACGAGGCCCATTCCTCCCAGACCGGCAGCTCGGCTCTGAAACTGAAAGCCGCCCTTGCGGATACCGAGGACGCTCTGCGGGAATACGCCGAGATCGAAGGCAAGGCCGAAGAAGAGCTGGACCCGGACGACCGCCTGATGCGGGAAATGACCGTTCAGGGGCGGCATAAGAACCTATCCTTCTTTGCCTTTACCGCAACGCCCAAGGACAAGACGCTGGAATTGTTCGGCACGGAATATGAGGACGGCAGTTTTCATCCGTTCCACATTTACAGTATGCGGCAGGCCATTGAGGAAGGTTTTATTCTGGATGTGCTCCAGAACTATATGACCTATGACACCTGCTTCAAAATAGTCAAAACCTCCGAAGATAACCCGGATGTGCCCGCCAGCCGTGCAGCTAAGGTGATCCGCAAATATCAGGAGCTGCATCCGTATAACATCTCGCAGAAAGCGCAGATCATCGTAGAGACCTTCCGGGAAACTACCCGAAACAAGATCGGCGGCAGGGGTAAAATGATGGTCATTACCTCGTCCCGCCTTGCGGCAGTGCGCTACTACCACGAGGTCAAGCGCTACATAGAGGAGCAGAAGTACAACGATGTGCAGGTGCTGGTGGCCTTTTCGGGTGCTGTGCAGGACGGTGATGAGGAGTATACCGAGCCGAAATTGAATGTTCGTGCGGATGGAACGCACATCGCCGAAACGCAGACCAAGGCGGAATTCCACGACCATTTCAATGTGCTGATCGTTGCCGAGAAGTACCAGACCGGTTTTGACGAGCCGCTGCTGCACACGATGATCGTGGACAAGAAGCTGAAAGGCGTCAAAGCGGTGCAGACGCTGTCCAGATTGAATCGCACCTACACCGGCAAGGTGGATACTTTCGTTCTCGATTTTGCCAACAAGAAAGAGGACATTCTGGAGGCATTTCAGCCGTTTTATCAGGAAACCTCGCTTTCGCAGGAGGTCAATGCTGACCTGATCTATCAGACGCAGAAGGAGCTGCGGGGATTTGCGGTCTATAACGATGCAGATATTGAGGCTTTTGCCAAGGAGTATTTCAGCACAGGCCGGCAGGATGCTCGGGCGATGGGGCGAATGACCAGTGTGTTGAAGCCGGTGGCAGACCGTTATAATCAAAAAACGCCCAACGAGCGGTATCAGTTCCGCCGTCAGGTGCGCAATCTCATTAAGTGGTACGGCTATATTTCGCAGATCCTGCGGATGTTCGATAAAGAACTGCACAAGGAATATGTATTCTGTTGTTATCTGATCAATTTGCTGCCTGCGGAAACCACGGATATGGTGGACCTTGAGGGTAAGTTGAAGCTGGAATACTACAAGCTGCAAAAGACCTTCGCCGGAAGCATTGAGCTGGAACAGGTGAAGGGCGTGTACGAACCGGCTAAGCAGAAAGGGGCAATGGGTCTGGATACAAAGTCGCCGCTGGATGAGATCATCGCCAAGATCAACGAAAAGTACAAGGGTGAATTCACCGAGGGAGACAAAGTGCTGCTGACGGCTCTGCGCAGCCGTCTGATGGCCGACAAGAAGCTGACCAAGATGGCGCAGACCTCAGATCCGCAGATTTTTGTGGAAAGCATTTTCCCTAAGGCCTTCGGAGCGGCGGCTCAGGACAGCTATCTGGAATCGCAGGATACCTACACCTCGCTTTTTGAGGATCAGCACAAGTACAATGCCATTATGAGCGCATTGGCCGATGTGGTGTATCGGGAGATGAGGATGGGCTAAAATTGATTGCTTATGTGGAGGTGAAATATAGTGGGCTATGTATATGCGACTATTAATAAAGATACTTTGGCTCATATCTGCAAAGAAAAGGGCGTATCTAGTGAATTCCTCGCCAGTAAAACAAAATTAAATATGTCTAGGCTAAATCAGTGGCTTACTCCTACTGATATAAACTTGCCAACCATCAACCAAGCGAAGAAAATTGCAGCCTGTTTGCATATACCCTTTGCAGGTCTCTATATGAATCCTTGCGATATACCATTGAAGCGTATTCCAAATATTCGGAATATGCGAACGATGTCTGGGGCAGTTAGTATTGATGACAGCTCATTAAATATCGCTATGATAGATGTTCTTCTTGAACGCGATTTTCTGTTAAGTGCCGACGATGAATTTGGAATAACTCCACCAGATTTTGAGCCGCTTATTCCTGACAGCGATTCTGTTGATGAATGGGCAAATGCGATCCGTAAACAATTCGCTATCGATCTTGGTGAACAGTATAAGTGTAGTTCTACACGCCAATTTTACCTATATGTTCGTGATAAAATCGAGACAAAAGGCGTTTTTGTGCATTGCTTCACGGATGTAACGATTGATACAGCTCGAGGCTTTTCAATTTATAATGCGCTATTGCCTATTATCGGCATTAATGATGAAGATCGTCCGCCGGCAAAGACATTTACAATTATTCACGAACTAGTTCACCTATTCAAAAGGGAATCCTCCTTGTGCAATGATATGAGCAGTTCCGCATCGACTTTGTCAGAAGAAGTGTTTTGCAATGCTGTAGCGGGCGAATTACTTGTTCCCAAAAGAGCTCTTAGAATTGTACTTGAACACGGTCACTATTTTGCGCCATATTCAATTGATGATATTAAGCGAGTTGCGGATCGCTTTTCTGTAAGTCGAGAAGTAATAGTGCGCAGATTACTTGAACTTCGTAAGATTGACCAAAGCGAATATGAAACTTATGCAGATTTGTTTAGGAGAGAAATCGAAGAAGATCGGGAAAAGAGAAAAATTCAGAGGGAAAATGGAATAAAATCCTCTATTCCGCGGAATATGAGTAGAGAAGCAATCGACCGTACAAGTCCTTCTGTAAGCAAGATTTTATATCAGGGATATGTGAACGATGTGTATAGCAAACTTGATATTGCCCGCCATTTGAATGTAGGCCAAAACCATATAGACAAGTTTTTGCGGGAGGTATCCAAGTGGAACAGATGACACTATTCGATAGCGAAAGACCTTATAAGTACATAATGGACACATCGTCTATACTGTCTCAGAAACCAGGGGAAACTCATACGCGGCTTGTTTATAAAAGTCAGTGGGAACGAATCGAAGAATATATGCGTTCCCATTCGATAGTAACTTGCTCTGAGATATTCGAAGAAATAAAGGATAAAGAAATTAAAGAGTGGATTTTTTCCCAACAATGTACTGTCCTTGAAATTGACGACGACATCCAAAACAATGTTAGAAAAATCGTCACTGAAAATCCGAAGATGATTGAATTTACAGGAAAAAGCGGTACATCTTCTGGCGACGCATTTCTAATTGCAACGGCTATGAAATACGGATTAATAATTATCACCGAAGAAAACAAAGACAAACAAATGAAGATTCCACAGATTAGTAAGAAGTATGGGATTACATCCGTAAACATTACTTCTTTGTGTGAAATGGAACAATGGAAATTCTAAACAGCATATTATTCAGTAATGTATGTAGAAATAGGGCACCGACCGTTTGGCCGGTGCTCTATTTCTATATGAGTCACCTATAAGTCAATAGTGATTATCAGCCGTCCTCCTATCACCGGGAGAGCGGCTTTTTGCGTTCAGATAAAAAATATTTGAGAAATTTCTCGAAAACACCCCCACAAACGGCGCCCCTTATTCAGAGTAAGTGAAGGGAGAAATATTTTTGCGGGGAATTTTGAAAAGCACCCTGCCAAACGGCACCCCTTATTCAGAGTAAGTAGAAGGGCCCTTTTGAAAAATTGAGGGGACTTTTCAAATTACTTTGCCAAAATCTCGAAAAAGTTCCCAATTGGTTAGTAGGAAGGCCCTGAAAAATTTCCTTCAAAATCCTATTTGTTATTTGCCAGAAAAGTTCCCAGTTGATTAGTGGGAGGGGCGCTTAAAAATTTTCTTCAAAATTCTTTTTATTTTTGTCGGAAAAATTCCCAATTAAGTAGTAGAGGGGTTCGCAGAAAAATTCTCAAAAGTTTTTTCGTTCAAATCCGAAAAATTTTCCCAGTTGGTTAGTAGAGAGACTTTCAAAGAATTTTTTCAAAATTCCTTCGTACAAATCGAAAAATTTTTCCCAGTTGGTTAGTGAGGGGGGTTAAAAAACAGGCCTTCTCGCTGCCTACCTATTGAGGGGACTCTCTCCCTGTGCACCTTGAAAATTGAATCGCCGCCTCCAAAGGATATGCTTCCGGCAAGTGACGCCACGACTTCCCGAAAAAGAAACGAGTGCACCAAAGAAGCGATACGCCGTGGTGAGATTCCGGGGCAGGAACGATGCGGATGAGCGGCAGCAAACAAAAACCGCCGCAGAAATGCGGATTCAGAACAGACAAAGGAGGTTCAAATCTATGAAGAAAGGAGAGCTCAGAGAGCTTTATCAGATGATGTTTCCGGAATACCCGGACATCGTGACCGTCAAAGATCTTCGGGAGATGCTGGGCATCAGCCGCAAGCTGGCCTACAAGCTGATCGACTATGGGTACATCCACGCCGTGAAGATCGGCACGACGCTGAAGATCCCGAAAATCAGCGTCATCAACTATGTGATGGAGAAGGAGGTGAAGAAAGTTGGATGAGATCAAGCGCCTGACGCCCGCCCAAAGGGCACGCTGCAACCGGCTGATCCGGAGGCTGTGCGCCAACTATGATGGCGGCAACTGCCTGCCGCTGGACGACGGCGAGGGCTGCGTGTGCGTGCAGATGATTTCCTATTCGCTGCTGTGCAAGTATTTCCGGCGGGCGGTTCTGCCCGCCGACAAGGTACTCTGCGCCGATATTTACCGGCAGCGTACACGGACCTGCGAACGGTGTGGAAAGCCCTTTGCACCCAGTAGCAACCGGCAGAAATACTGCCCGGAATGCGGCTGCTCCATCCGACGCAAGCAGAAGGCGGACTCTGCCAGACGGCGGCGCAGCGTCGAACATTAAGCGCCGGGAAAGCCTTGATTTCCGGGGCTTTTTTGAGGGAAAAGCGGGTGCGGGTGGCCGTTTCCATTCGCCCCCGCCAAAATCTACTTCTAACATTCTACAAAGGAGAATTCTATGGACAACAAACTGAAAACCGTGGACGCAGAGACCTTGCTGTCCACGCCGATGAGCAAGACGATGTTCATCGTAGACGGCCTTATTTCGCAGGGCGTCAATGTCATCAGCGGTGCCAGCAAGATCGGCAAAAGCTGGCTGATGCTGTGGCTGGGGCTGCAGGTGGCGCAGGGAAACTCTATTTGGGGGCTGCCTACACTGCAATGCGATGTGCTCTATCTGAGCCTTGAGGACACCCAGCGCCGCATCAAAGACCGGCTCTACAATCTTACCGACAGCGCCCCGGACAACCTGTATTTTGCCGTGACCTCCGGGCTGATCGGCG
>ENA-OYXD01001484-OYXD01001484.1-human-gut-metagenome-genome-assembly--contig:-NODE-1484-length-10735-cov-9.034363_pt1 | contig 10735 bp, 11 predicted proteins | sample MGYA00244818_ERZ653412 | MGnify/ENA primary metagenome ERZ653412 (study PRJEB26926, sample SAMN06165146) | human gut metagenome | biome: ENVO:00009003; feature: ENVO:2100002; material: ENVO:00002003...
CAAGGAGCTGACCCTCCGCCAGGCGGCGGAGGCCTGCGGCATGCCGGCAGGGACCTTCTATGGCAAGGCGGTGAAATTTGAAAAGGGGCTTTAAAAAAGTGTGGAAAATTTGGAAAGGTATACCTTTGCAAATCGCAAGGGTATACCTTTCATAATATAAGTATACTGGAAAATATTGATTTTACAAGGAGAAAAAGTGCGATTAAATGTAGAAAAAGAGCATTTTAAATTGTATACATTTCAATTCTGTTGAATAGAGAGGAGAGCGTATGAAGAAGCATGGTGGAGCTATAGTTTTTGTGGTGTTGCTGATGGTGGTGGGATTTTTTTTCTTTAAAGATGAATTGCATATAGACATAAAAAATCCGTTTGCGGGAAAGTCGGAGGTCCCGGATTCCGTGGTGGAGGAGATGCTGGCCGAGACAACGGATTCCATAGGCTATAGCGCGGATGAGGCTACCTATACCTGGGAGGCAAAGCATACCCCCGACCGGGAGCAGCACCAGGACACGGTGGAGCTGACCCTGGTTTATAGCGGCGAGTACGGGTCGATCACCTTTAAAAGAGCGCAGACCTATCAGTATTACAAGGAAAATGACATTTGGGATGTTTGCGAATCCGGCGATTTGGAGACCACGGATATACAATGGGACCTGAAGAAATTGCTGGATGGAAAGACATATACAAAGACATATACAGAGCCGTGTGCGGATTGGAATAACGGGGCCAGCTACACGGTGACACTCTCTGATCTGAATCTGAATGCGATGACGGTTACGGCGACATACAGTTATACCCCAGGTGAGTCAGAATACAATAATAGAAACTATTATGTTACCAATTTGAAAGGACAAGAGGTGAATAAGCTGACCGGAACGGTGGAATGCCATATTAAGCAGCGCGAAGGTTTGAACAGTTTTGGAGGGTTAGATGGAGGCTTTGAAATACAGGAAATAGTGGGAAGTCTTTGGCTAGATGCAGATTATTTATACGGAGATTGGGGCGCGGATGTAGCTGTTTATCTCGATTTCAATGATCCGATAAGCTGCAGTGGCGTTGGCGTGGGGCCTATTTCAGATCTATCAGCAACCTACAGCCTCCCTAAATCAATAAGAAATTTTATGAGCTAACGGCTTGCTGCCGCAGCGACCACTGAGCAAATGATAAAAACAGTACCCCCCGGGACTGCGCAGCAGTCCCGGGGGGTACTATATAGCCCACCTGTCAACGGGGCGGCGAGGACGCCGCCCCCTACGAATTCTATCGGTAAACAGTGCGTAAGGGCGGACGCCCCAGCCTGCCTGCCACCTGCACCGTACCCCATGTAAAAAACCGTGTCATTGCGAGGGCGCAAAGCGCCCGTGGCAATCCGCATCCCCCGTTCCCCCAAAAAAACCGACCGGCCACAGGGCCGGTCGGTTTCCTATTGAAATGCAAGATCCCTCACTCAAAATCCGGATACCCGTCCTTGAGGCTCTCGTCATAAATGGCGCGCTCGCCGCCGATGAACTTGGGGCGGACCCGGGCGGCCAGGACGATGGCGCTGCCGATATGGCTCTGATCCAGCCGCACGGGGACAGCCACCTTCTTCAGGTGCATGCCGATAAGGGTGCCGCCGATGTCCAGGCCCGCGTCGGACTTGATCTCCTCCAGCGCCACGGGGTGGCGGAAGCTGTTATAGGCGGCGGTGGCGAAGGAGCTGCCGGCCTTGGGCTGGGGCTTCACATTCACGATCTCCGCGCCCGGCACGGCCTCATGCTCCACGATCAGCGCCCGGTTCAGATGCTCGCAGCACTGGGCGGCGATGTAGATGCCCTGGGGGGCAAAGACACTGTTCAGGCCATTAAAAATGGCCTGGGCGATCTCCGGCGTGGACCAGCTGCCCACACGCTTGCCCACCACCTCACTGGTGCTGCAGCCCACCACAACGATCTGCCCCTGGTGCAGGTGTGCCTGGTCCACCAGCTGCTGGGCAGCTTTGGCCGCCTCACTCTGTACCTGCCAAAACAGATCCTTCTGCTCCAATTCATGCACGGTTCCAGCCATAGAATCTCATCCTTTCCTGTGGGGAAAAACCACTGCCCTTAGTGTATCACTGCAGGCCCAGTTTGTCCAGTGCCTTGCTGCGCTTGAGCAGGAAGAAAAGGATCAGACCGATGGCCAGGCCCATAACAGCCTGCACCAGGTTGCCGGGGATGCTGGCGGCGGCGCCGATGCCCTTGCCCAGGAGCAGGGCGGCATAGCCAAAGTAGCCAGCGACCATAATGACCTCGGCAACAATGCCGCTGACCACATAGCCGCCTGCCTTGCGGCCCATGGCCTTGGCCAGAAGTGCTGCGGCAATGGCCATGCAGCCCTTGATGACGAAGGTGCCGGGGGCGTAATGGGCATAGCCGTTGAGCAGGTCCGTGAGCATGGAGCCGATGCCGGCGGCAGCACCGCCCCACCAGGGGCCCAGCAGCCAGCCGGACAGCAGCACGCAGCAGTCACCCAAATTCACATACCCCTGCATGGGGGACGGAATTTGAATGACCATCGTGGCCACATAGGTCAGCGCCGCCATCAGCGCGGCATAGACTAATTTACGGATGCGAAGATCTTTCATACAGGTCACCTCTTGCTTTTTTGTTCTGTCTGTATTATAGTGGGAACTGGATATATTAAAATACCCATAGCAATATTATTCGATAATACCAGATGGAGGGCGACATGCTGACCTATACACTGGAAAAGCAGAAAAAGGAGAGCTTATACGAGCAGCTATATCGCTTTATCCGGGAGGATATTCTCTCCGGGCGGCTGCGCTCCGGGGAGAGGCTTCCCTCAAAGCGGACCCTGGCCCAGCACCTGGAGGTGAGCACCATTACGGTGAAAAACGCCTACGAGCAGCTGCAGGCGGAGGGGTATATCCACGCCCGGCAGCGCTGCGGCTACTTTGTGTTGGAGGTGGAGCGCCCGCCGGAGAGCCGGCAGACGGCGCGGCCTGCGCAGGCAGGCCGGGAAAGGGAGCAGGGGTGGTTTTTGGATTTCGCCTCCGGGACCATGGATCCGGCGTACTTCCCCTTCACCGTTTGGGCCAGGCTTATGCGCCAGACCCTCCTGGAGCAGGACAAGCAGCTGCTGCGGGCGGCGCCCTACAACGGGGCCGCGGAGCTGCGGCGGGCCATTGCGGGATATCTGCAGCAGTTTCGGGGGATGCAGGTGGATCCGGAGCAGATCATTGTGGGCGCCGGGACGGAGCTGCTGTATCATCTGCTGATCCAGCTTTTGGGCCGGGACAAGTGCTACGCTGTGGAGGATCCCGGCTACAGCAAGATTGCCGCTATTTATGAGAGCAATCAGGTGCAGGTACAGTACGTCGGCATCGACGAGGCGGGGCTTTCTGCCGCTCAGCTGCGCCGGCACTTGGCTCAGGTGGTGCATATTTCACCTACTCACCACTATCCCACCGGCACGGTGATGCCCATCGGACGGCGGCAGGAGCTGCTGCGGTGGGCGGCGGAGCAGCCGGAGCGGTATATTCTGGAGGATGACTACGACAGCGAGTTCCGCTTTGTGGGGCGGCCCATCCCGTCCCTGTACTCCACGGACGAGAATGAGCGGGTGGTGTATCTGAACACGTTTTCCAAGACTATTGCGCCGTCCATCCGTATCAGCTATATGATCCTGCCGCCGAAGCTCCTGGAGCGGTACCGGGAGAAGCTGGGGTTTTACGCCTGCACCGTGTCGGGCTTTGAGCAGTATACCCTGGCGAAGTTTTTGGAGCAGGGATATTTTGAGCGGCATTTGGGCCGGATGCGCAACCGATACCGACAGAAGCGTGACCAGGTGATAACGGCATTTTTGCAGGGGCCTTTGGCGGGGCGGGTGAAGATCACCGGCCAGGACGCAGGGCTGCATTTCCTGGCGGAGCTGCAGACAAGCCTGCCGGACGACGTCCTGCAGCACCGGGCGGCGGAAAAGGGGCTAAGGCTCGCCATGCTGTCGGACTATTATCATGACAAAAAAGGTGTTCGGCAGCACACCCTTGTGGTGAACTATTCGGGGCTGAATCTCCAGCACCTGCCCCGGGCCCTGGAATATCTGGCGGATATTATAAAGGAGGGATCGTAGTGTACGATGAATTGACCAGAAGCGACATTCAGAAAATGCAGGAGGAGATCGACTACCGCGTGCGGGAGCTGCGGCCAAAGCTTATTGAGGATGTGCAGACCGCCCGGGCCTTTGGCGACCTCAGCGAGAACTTTGAATACAAATGTGCCAAGCAGGAGAAAAACCGGAATGATAGCCGCATCCGCTATCTGCAGCGGATGATCAAGACCGCGAAGGTCATTGAGGAGCGGTCCGAAGCAGACACAGCGGGCCTATATGACACGGTGGAGATTTACATGGAAAACACCGGGAAAAGCCGAAAAATCACCCTGGTGACCACCCTGCGGCAGGACGCCCTGAAGGGGCTCATCAGCAAGGAATCCCCTGTGGGCCGGGCGGTGCTGGGCCACAGGGCCGGGGACCGGGTGCAGGTGCAGATGGAAAACGGCAGCACCTACTGGCTGCAGATTCGCAGCGTGGAAAAGGGAAGGGACGACGGATCCATTCCCATCGGCAGCTTTTGACAGGGAGGGATACACTATGAAAAAACCTTGGGCCATTGTGTCCGGCGGGCGGTTTTCACCCTTGGCGGACATTGAAAAGTGCGGTTATATCATCGCCTGTGACCGGGGCTACGAGTACCTGCACGAGGCCGGGCTGCGGCCGGATCTGCTGGTAGGGGATTTTGACTCCTACACGGGGCCGCTGCCCAGGGATGTACCCCGGCTTGACCTGCCGGTGGAAAAGGACGATACCGACACCATGGCGGCCATTCGCCACGCAGTTACTGTCGGCTGCGGGGAAATATGGCTTTACTGCGCTATGGGAGGGCGGCTTGACCATCTGCTGGGAAACCTGCAGGCGGCAGCCTTTGCCGTAAAGCACGGGGTGTGGGTGCGGATCATCGATCGGGAGACGGAGATACGGGTCTTTACCGGTGGGTGCATCACCGTGCCGGAGCGGGAAGGCTGGTCCCTTTCGGTGCTGGCCCTGTCGGACCGGTGCACCGGGGTGAGTATCCACGGGACCAAATATGAGCTGGAGAATGTCACTGTGGAGAACAGCTTTCCCATCGGTGTGAGTAACCAGTGGCAGGGGGACGCAGAGATTAGCGTAGCGGCCGGCGTGCTGGCGGTGATGGAATCCAAAATGTGAAGAGAATACCGGATTTTCTATGAAAAATCCGGTATTCTTTTCATATTCCGGAAAAAAGGTGGCACAATAGGGATATCTTTATGCGAGGGGATGGAAGCTATGACATCAAAACGCTTGGGGCGGCAGACCGTGCGGCTGGGGAGCCCGGTGAGTGTCCTGTCCTACGCCAACATCGGCGGTAAACAGGAGGCCCAGGGCCCGCTGGCCGGCTATTTCGATGAGCTGAATCAGGACGCCTACTTCGGGCAGAAAAGCTGGGAGAAGGGGGAATCCGCCATGCAGCAGTTCGCCCTACGGCGGGCCATGGAGAAGGGGGGACTTATACCGGAGGACCTGGACTATGTGCTGGCAGGGGATCTGCTGAATCAGTGCATCGGCACCTCCTTTAGCCTTCGGGACTTCAAAATCCCCTTTTACGGCCTCTATGGTGCCTGTTCCACCATGGGCGAAAGCCTGTCCCTGGCGGCTCTGCTTATCGATGGCGGCTTTGCCTCCATCGTGGCCGCTATGACCAGCTCCCATTTCTGCACCGCCGAGCGGCAGTACCGGATGCCTGTGCTCTACGGCAACCAACGCACACCCACGGCCCAGTGGACCGCTACGGCCTCCGGCTGCTGCATCCTGGGCGCCCAAGGGGACGGGCCGTATATTACCCACGTCACCTGCGGGCGCATTGTTGACATGGGCATCAAGGATGCAAACAACATGGGCGCGGCCATGGCCCCGGCAGCTTACGATACCCTCTCGGCGCTCTTTCGAGAGACGGGGACGGGGCCGAAGGACTACGACCTTCTGATCACCGGGGATCTGGGGATGCTGGGCCGCGACATTGTGGTGGATCTTTTCCGGGAGGACGGCTTGGATATGGGAGAGAATTACACAGATTGCGGGCTGCTGCTCTATGACCGGGAAAGGCAGGATATGCATGCCGGGGCCTCTGGCTGCGGATGCTCGGCTGCGGTGCTGAATGGATATCTGCTGGGAGGCATCCGAGCGGGGCGATGGAAAAAAATTGTTTTCGCTCCTACCGGGGCCTTGCTTTCGCCTACCTCGTCCTTCCAGGGAGAGAGTATCCCCGGCATCTGCCACGCAGTGGTCATTGCTGCGGGAAAGGAGAACTGACATGCAGTATTTACAGGCATTTTTATGCGGCGGCGTGCTGTGCGCCATCGGCCAGCTGCTCATCGACAAGACGCAGCTCACCCCAGCCCGGATCCTCACGGGTTATGTGGTAGCGGGGGTGCTGCTCCAGGCGGTGGGCGTGTATCAGTATGTGGTGGATTGGGGTGGAGCCGGAGCCACGGTGCCCCTGACGGGCTTCGGCTATTGTCTGGCTAAGGGGGTAGCCAAGGCTGTGGCCGAGAAGGGGATTTTGGGCGCATTTACCGGCGGACTTACCGCCACGGCAGGCGGCGTTGCGGCGGCGGTGTTTTTCGGCGTGCTCATGGCAATTATCTTCAAACCGAAGGATAAACGTTGACAAATACCCCTTGGGGGTATATAATCACTGGGTAATAAAAAATACCCCCAGGAGGTATATGGAAATGGATTGTTGCTGCTGCCATCAGAAAACCAAGCACCGCTCTCCGGAGGAGCAGAGGAGCCTGATAAATCGGCTCAGCCGCATTGAGGGGCAGGTCCGGGGCCTGCGGGATATGCTGCAGAAGGATGCCTACTGCACGGATATTTTGGTGCAGGTGTCAGCGGTGAACGCGGCGCTGAACAGCTTTAGCAAGGAGCTGCTGGCCACCCATATCCGCACCTGCGTGGCCGACGGCATCCGCCGGGGGGACGACGAGGTCATTGATGAACTGGTGACTACGCTGCAGAAGCTCATGAAGTGAGGAGGGCTTGCTATGACGAAACAATTTGCCGTGACGGGCATGACCTGCGCGGCCTGCTCAGCTCATGTGGAGCGGGCAGTGGCGCAGCTGCCGGGAGTCCGGTCGGCGGCGGTGAACCTAATGCTGGGACGGCTGAACGCCAGCTATGATGAAAACCAGGTCACATCCCAGCAGATCATTGATGCAGTGATCCGGGCCGGCTACGGCGCCCGGGAGGCGGACGAGAGAGACCTGACCCCGGATAAGCAGCAGGATGAGGTGGTCCGGCGCATGGGCCGCCGGCTCCTGTGGTCGGTCATATGTCTGGTGCCGCTGTTTTATATCAGTATGGGCCACATGTTGGGCCTGCCGGTACCCGGCGTGTTCCACGAAAACCACCTGACTATGGCGCTGACGGAGCTGGCACTGGTGATCCCCATTCTGATTCTGAACCGGGCCTATTTCACCGTGGGATTTTCCAGGCTGTTTCGGGTCAGCCCCAATATGGATTCTCTGGTGGCCTTGGGCGCAGCGGCGGGTCTGGTGTATAGTCTCATTGAAATGGGCTTGCTCATTGCAGGCCGGATCGAGGGCATGCCGGACCTGTATTTTGAGTCGGCGGGCATGATCCTCACCCTGGTCACCGTGGGCAAGTATTTGGAGCAGCGCTCCCGTAAGAAGACTACCGGGGCCATCTCGGCCCTGCTGCGCCTGGCGCCGGACAGCGCCCTGGTGCGCCGGGACAGCCGTGAGGTTACGGTTCCGGCGGAGGAGATCGTGATGGGAGACACCGTCATCGTCCGTCAGGGAGGTAAGATCCCTGTGGATGGCGTGGTGACTGCCGGAACCGCCTCGGTGGATGAATCCGCCCTCACCGGAGAGAGTTTGCCGGTGGAAAAAGGGGAGGGGGCCACTGTGTCATCGGCAACGGTGGTGCTCTCCGGCTATCTGGAGCTGGAGGCTCGGCGGGTAGGCAGTGATACCACCCTTTCTCAGATCGTGCGGCTCATGGAGGAGGCGGCCTCCTCCAAGGCACCCATCTCCCGGCTGGCGGACCGCATCAGCGCCGTGTTTGTGCCGGTGGTCATTGGTATTGCTGTGGCGGCGGCGCTGCTGTGGCACTTCGCGGGGGGCCAGGGCATCCGCTTTTGCCTGTCCATTGGTATCGCGGTGCTGGTGATCTCCTGCCCCTGTGCATTGGGTCTGGCGACACCAGTGGCCATTATGGTGGGCACGGGCAAGGCCGCTCAAAGCGGCATCCTCATTAAATCTGCCGAGAGCCTGGAAATGCTGGGCAAGGCCCAAACCGTGGTGCTGGACAAGACCGGCACTGTTACAGAGGGCAGGCCCCGGGTCACAGACATTATCTCCATCGGTATCACTGAAGAGGAGCTGCTGCAGGTGGCTGCCTCGGTGGAAAAGCCCTCGGAGCATCCTCTGTCTGTGGCCATTGGCCAGGCCGCGGAGGAGCGGGAGCTGGCGCTATCCCCGGTAACAGATTTCACAGCGGTTCCCGGCGGCATCTGCGCCAACCTGGACGGTTCCGCCATCTATGCCGGAAATCTGGACTACATGACCCGCTGCGGCATAGACACCAGTTCGATTTCCGATACGGCCCATACCTTGGCCCGGCAGGGAAAAACAGCCCTGTATTTCGCCCGTGAAAGCCGGCTTTTGGGTCTTATCGCCGTGGCGGATGTTGTGAAGCCTGACAGCGCCGCCGCCATAAAGACCCTCCGGGAGACGGGACGGGAGGTAGTGCTGCTCACCGGCGACAACGAGACCACTGCCCAGGCCATTGCCAGGCAGGTGGGCGTTTCCCGGGTGATTGCCCAGGTGCTGCCCACGGATAAAGCTGCATGTGTTGAAAAGCTCCAAAAGGAGGGCCGCTGTACTGTCATGGTGGGTGACGGCATCAACGATGCCCCGGCCCTGGCACGAGCGGATGTGGGCTTGGCTATCGGTGCAGGCACGGATATTGCCATTGAGTCGGCGGATGTGGTACTTATGCGCAGCTCCCTGTGGGATATCGTCACCGCAACGGAGCTGTCCCGGGCCGTTATCCGCAACATACGGGAGAACCTGTTCTGGGCGTTTATCTACAATGCCATCGGCATCCCCGTGGCGGCGGGCATACTGTATCCGGCCCTGGGCCTTACCCTAAACCCCATGATCGCTGCCGCGGCCATGAGTCTCAGCTCCGTGTGTGTGGTGACCAATGCCCTGCGCCTGCGCCTGTGGAAGGGGCCGGTCTGCCCGGTAACAGAAGGAAAAACAACAAAGGTAAATCAAACTGAAAAACAGGAGGAAACCGGTATGAACAGAACTTTGACCATTGAGGGCATGATGTGTGCCCACTGTGCCGCCCATGTGGAGAGCGCGCTGAACGCCCTGCCCGGGGTCAGCACCCATGTGGACCTGGAGAAAAAGACCGCCGCCGTTACAGCGGGTCCGGAGGTCACGGACGATATGCTGCGCAAGGCTGTGAAGGATGCCGGGTACATGGTTACGGCGATCCGGTGAGCGGGAGAGTGCCTATGGGGTGGATCCGTCCCATGTAAACCATTCAATCAATAGAAAGCCGGATGCTCGCAGACGCGGGCATCCGGTGAGGCTGTCGATAAAGTGGCAAGATTTGCGATAACGGTAAGGAAGGGAGTGTGAGGGAAACCCAAGAAGGGTGTCCCTTACCATTGAAATCAGTGGTTTTTGAAACTTTTTCAAAGTTTCAAAAACTCAGGCAGCGGGGCGAAAAGACTTTTTCGACACGCTGACCGGATGCCTGCAGATACAGGCATCCGGTTTTTAGTGTCAAAAAATTACTTGTCCAGCTCCTCATCCAGCCGGTCCAGGCTGCAGAGCATCTCCTCAAATCCGGAGAGATCCGTTTCCCGGAGCACATCCCGGGCGGCCTGGAGCTTTTCACCGAAGCTTTGCAGCAGCTCCTCATAGCGGACGCTGTTCTCGCTGCACCAGGCACGCTGCTGAGCCACCAGCTCGTGGATGCGCTGGATGGTCTGGGCCCGGAATTCCTCTGTCCGGCGGTGGGCGCTGATCTCGATATCTGCGATGTGGTCCCGGATCTTAGCGTATTCATCTGCCTGGACCTGCAGCTCGTCGCACCGTGCCTGGGTTTGGCGCAGTGCTTCCTGCGCAGCCCGGTTTTCTTCCTCCAGGCGCTGTACCTGCTGGGTGAGCACCTCGTTTTCCCGGTGGGAATCCTCACAGCTCTTCACCTGTTGGTGCAGGACGGCAAGCTGCCGGATGAGGCCGTCGTTCTGCCGGCGCAGCTCATCGGCGGCGCTGGTCAGCTCCTCCACTTGGGCCTGATTTTCCTTGGTGATCTTCCCAATGTAGGCGACCACATCCTCCCGGTCAAAGCCGCCGAACATCCGCGTTCTGAAATTTGCGCTCATAGCATCCTCCGTTACACCCGGGGCATCTGTCGAAATGCCGCGGAAAATCGCATATCATTTTCTTCTACAATAGCACAAACTTGGCTCTATGACAAGCGAGAAATGCTCTGAAAAAAAACAAGAAGTTTTTTTCAAAAAAAGCTTGCATTTTATATTAGGACGTGGTATTATATTCAAGTCGCCAGAAGTTAAGTATGCGCCGTTAGCTCAGCTGGATAGAGCGTCTGGCTACGGACCAGAAGGCCGGGG
>ENA-OYXD01001496-OYXD01001496.1-human-gut-metagenome-genome-assembly--contig:-NODE-1496-length-10669-cov-4.579989_pt1 | contig 10669 bp, 6 predicted proteins | sample MGYA00244818_ERZ653412 | MGnify/ENA primary metagenome ERZ653412 (study PRJEB26926, sample SAMN06165146) | human gut metagenome | biome: ENVO:00009003; feature: ENVO:2100002; material: ENVO:00002003...
GCTTTCAGCGGTCCAAGAACAGCCGACCCGTCCGAGGCGCTGGCCGATTCACTGGATGAAGAACTGGATCAGACAGCAGTGGACGCCGACAGCATCCAATGCGACACCACCGTCATCAAAAGCGACGACAACGCCGACGCTTCTTTCTGTGCCTACGTGGCAGAAAACATCGCCAGGCAGACCGGCCAGCGGACCCTTTGCACCGGCGGCGTGTACGTGAATGATCCCGACGAACACCAGCTGGACAAGCTTTACGAAAACATCGACGAAATGATCCAGGATTGGGCAAACTTTTTGACCGACTAAGACCCGACAAATCCTGTTTCTTCTATATATAACGAAGGATGCCGCGCTGTACTGCACGGCATCCTTTCACTTTGTACTATATATATTCTGATCTCATCCATTCCGTCTTCTTCTGACAACGACCACACCTCCTGCAATCACTGCTGCTGCCAGAAGGCCTGTGTACAACAGAACCCGGTTGTTATCACCGGTCTTCGCGGAACGGGAGCTTCGGCTGCTGCTTCCGGAGCCGGAGCTTCCACTGCTGCTGTTGCTATTGTTTCCATTGCCACTGCCCGGATTGGCTGCCGCCGGCTCCTGAGTGGATGGCTCTTCCTGGTAATAACCCTCACTGTTACCCAGAGTGTTCACAATGTTCACTTCACCGGTGGTCTGGTCCATGGACAGTGTCACATTTCCCTCGCCGGTGACCGTGTACGGGAAAGTTGCCTTGTCAATGAGCTTACCATTCTCATCGGTCTCCATGACCGCATAGGTAATCTGCTCCGTACCACTGGTACCGCCCAGAGGGACTTCTACGGTCACAGTGCCATTGTTGTTTAACTTCACCACATCGGTCGGATTGTCCGCCACATTTCCCTGGGCATCTACGGTAAAGATACCGGCGTAGAATGTGTCGTCGGAGGTGATCATGTTACCGGAATCCATGACGCTTTTGGTGAGGGTGATACGGCCGGTGACATAGTAACCTTCCGGAAGATCCCCGTACACATTGCTGATGGTAGCGCTGGCATTGGCATTTGTGTCCAGAATAATCTCCGGCGCTTCTCCGGCATTGGATGCCTGCGCATCTTCCCCTGCCATGACCGTAAACATATTCCCTGCCTCTGTATTGGTGAGATCCGCACTGTAAGGAATCGCCTCACCGTTTTCATCCAGCTCGAAAACATAATACGGTTTGCTGGTGACCGGCAGATTATCAAAGGTCACAGTATTACTGCTGGTACCACGAATGGTCACCGTCTGCCGCCAGTTATCGCCGCTGTACCGGTATTGTCCCTGGGAATCCATGAATAATCCGATATCAAAGGAAGCGTCCTCTGCAGTGGTTTCTAAAAGCGTACCATTATTATTGTATTTCAAAGCTTTGGTCACCTGAATACTTCCCAAACTGTCAAACTGAATCCCCTTCGGCTGTGCTGTCACATCATAAATCCAATGGCTACCATCGGTCATGTATGGGATAGCCACCAGAAGCGGGCTGATAATGCCATAAGCATTGGCATTGGTCTGCAGGACCAGATACATCCCCTGGTCAAGACCGATATCTTCCTTTCCCTGGAAAACTGCCACACCGTCCACACCGTTCACAGTCTCCGTATACACTGTCTCTTCCGCCGTAAGTCCTGTCTCCAGGACAGCGTCCTCCAGCTTCTGCGCAGCTTCCCGGTTGGCTTCTCCGGTAGTGATGTCGTTGATATCTGTCCCGGTCAGACTCTCCAGATCTTTCAGTTCATCCACCAGTGCAAATTCGATATAATTATGATCGGTACGGATATCTGCCACTTTATATAAGGTCAGCTCCACACCATTTTTATTGGTCGTTTCCTGTGACTGGATATCCTGGAGTTCCACAGTAATACTTCCTTTTGCCTTTTCGTCATACGCCTTGGACACTCCTGATGTATTACTGTCATCTGCATATACATTTACACGGGCAAATGCACCGAACACCATGGAAAGCACCAGCAGAAACGCCAGGAAAACTCCGTATTTTCTTGTTGTTAAAGATCTCTGCTTCATTGGTTCGCCTCCTCCTTCTTTTTACGGCTGTTATTTCTTATTCTCCTGATCAAACGGATGATTCCGTAAATAAGCGCTATCAGTACGATTCCCACAGAAAGCAGGAATGTCTTCTGAGACAGGAGCCACTGCCATAAAGTCTCATTCATGGTCTTCGTCTGATCACCCTGCGTCTCATCATAATCAGTCCTCTCCGCATGGATCAATAAACGGTGGGAATTGATCCCATATGGGGTACAGGTGACCAATGTCACCAGATCTCTCCCCTGCTCGATCCCCAGGCTGTCCACCTGCTCCGGCAGGACCGTCTCAATGGCATACACTTGATATGCCAGCGTCTCTTTTAAGATGTGTATATAGAAAACATCGCCTTCCTTCACCTGATCCAGGTTGGTGAAGAGCTCTGCCGTCGGCAGTCCCCGGTGCCCGGTCAGCACACTGTGGGTACTCTCTCCTCCCACCGGAAAGGATGTCCCTTTCAAATGTCCCACACCGATGTTCAGCACATCGGCCGAGGTCCCGTGGTAGATGGGGAGGTATACATTGATGCCGGGGATCTCAATGGCTCCCATGACACCGCTCTCCTCCATATCCAGGATCCCGTCATACTCCGGGTCTGCATCGGCATCCCCTTGGGTAAACGCATCCCGAAGGACCGCGCCGCTCCCGGCCAGTCTCTCATTATATTCCACGGCCTCCTGCTTATACGCGTCAAGTTCTTCCTGCTCCATCTTTGCCAGGTTCTCATCATACTCTGCCATGACCGTCCCCTGATGGAGCTGGTTATACAGCGTACTGATCGTCGGATAGTTAAAGATCAGGAGACCGGCCGCCAGCAGGAGCACCGCAAATGCACCGATGATCTTATTCCTCATGCTGTCTGCCCGCTTTCTTCTTTCTGTGCCGGATGCCCGCCAGGACCAGAAGGATCACCGCGACTGCTGCCGCTGCCAGATAGGCGTTCCACATCGGGTCCCATCCGCTCTCCTGCCCCGGCGCCTTTGCCTGCGCCTCCTCGTAAGGGATCCTCGTCCCCCGCACCAAAAGCCGGTGGCTGTTGATGCCGTAAGGCGTGCAGGTCACCAGTGTGACATAGTCTTCATTTTTATCAATCAACAGATCCGAGATGTCCTCCGGGAGGACAACCTTGATCTGATCCACTTCGTAAGCCAGCGTCTGATTCAGGACGTGGATGTAGAACACATCCCCCTCTTCCACCTCAGACAGATTATTGAACATCTCTGCTGTCGGCAGCGCCGTATGCCCGGAGATCACCGCGTGGGTCCCTTTTCCGCCTACCGGCAGGGAACTGTTCTGCAGATGTCCCGCGCCTTTCTCCAAAGACTCACTGCCTGTGCCATGATAGATCGGAAGATAAATATCCTGGCCAGGGATCTCGATGCTCCCCATAACGCCATCCCCTCCGATATTCAGCAGATCTTCATACTCCGTATTCTGTTCCTCCAGCGCCTCCGCATTGAACGGGTCTGTGAGGACCACATTTCCCAGAAGGCTCTCGTTATACTTCCTGGCCTTCTCCAGTTCTTCTTCAATCTGTTCCTGTGACATCTTTGCCGCTTCCTCATCATAGTCCGCCACAACCTGACCCTGATGATGGCCCATGTACCAGCTGCTTACCACCGGGTACAACACCAATCCGGCTCCTCCGAGAAAAAGCAAAACGATTATTATAATAGGAAGAAATCTTTTCACTGCGCTTCTTCTCCTTTACTATTTCCGCAGGAGCCGGGCTGCCCGGCCCCCGCGGTCTTCATTTCTGTCTCACTTTAAAATGTCTGTCTGACCGCATCCCATGTGAAAACTCATGGCTGCGGATTCAGGATATGTTAGTTTTTCTTTCTTATCTGTCATCCCGTGATATCACATAGGATTAAGATATTACTATGATACGTTTATGTATCTTTTTAGAATACTGTTTTTTCGCTGTACTCTTTATTCCCGACTAGGCTCTTTTCTTCATAGCGATGAGAGCGAATGCTGCGCCTGCCATGATGACGATACCGCCGATGGTGAAGAGATAGGTACCCATGCCACCGGTAGATGGGAGAGTGAAGCCTTTGCTGTTCTTAACTTCTACAGGAACCATACCCTTCACAACACCTGATTTGACTGATGTTCCATCAATTGTCGCACTATCGAAAGTTCCATCTTCTTTTGCATTAATAACAATTGTAATCGGCTGTGTTAATAAAGTATATCCTGCTGGACTCTTTGTTTCTGTTAAAGTATAAGTACCCGCTGGCAGTCCTTTGATAATTAATTTACCATTTTCTTCACCAATGGTTACTGTAGATAATGTTTCACTTTCATCAACTACAACGTTACCATTATTGACTACAAATTTAATCACTTCATCTGTACCATCAGATAAGGTAAATTCTGCATTATTTAATCCATTTCCACTAGTAGCATCTTTTTTAGTCAAATCAATACCAAATGTATAGACCTTTACTTTGTCACCAGTTACATCTTGCGTTTCTCCAGGTCTATTATTATATTTAATACCAGCAGTATTACCAATTTCATATACCGCATCTTTCGTTATCTCAGCACTATATGTAACTACAACTTCTTTTCCGGTATTCTTCATAATAAAGTCCGGAGCAAATCGAATCTCAAAAGTTTTATCGCCAATATCATCTGTAAAAATTGTATACGTATCCTGACCTTCTACTACCGGCTTCCCATCAACTGTCACTTTAATATCATCTTGAAATTCCAGTCCCGAACTCATTCTATCGTATATATTAAAAACTGGATCAATTGTCTCTGTATCATACTCAGTTCCATATGTAGGAATACTTGTTTTAAGTGTATAATTCTTGGTTTCTCCAATTCCTACTGTTTTGTCAAGATCATCCACACTTTTTTCAATTGTCTGTTTTTCATTTTTTGGTTCTGCAGTAATGTCATATGTCCAATCATCACCTGCTATAGCTGCGCTTCCAGGTTTATTATTACTATAATTATCCGTTGATGGCACAGAAACAATAAATGGCTTACTTGCAATATATCCACTTGGTGTTGTTGTCTCTTTTACAAGGTAGATACCCACTGTTACTTCTGTAGGACCCGTACTACCAGTAACTTCTGCTGTCAACTGACTTGTATATGTTGGCGTTTGGGCCAGTGCAGCTAAATCATCAATCTGACTTTCCCATGTTTGAGATGGTAAATCATTTAAATTTCCACCATTTCCCAATTTACTCTTAAAATCATTCTCCACTGTATATTCCCAAACATTCGTAATTGAGTCTTTCGAAATAGATGCTAACCGATAAAAAGAAAATTCTGCTCCTGCCAAAAATTCATTTTCTGTATCACCATTTTTTATAATGGTAATAGTACCTTTATCCCGACTTCCGAAAGCCTCTGCATTTACTCCCACTGCCGGCAATAATGTTACTATCATAACCAGTGCCGCAGCCATTGCTATGAGTTTTTTCATTAATTTCTTCATAGTTTTTGTCTCCTTTTCTTTTTAGATTTTTTGTTATGGCCTTTCTGACCTTTTATGATATTTCGGGCTGCTACACACTGCTGTTTCCACAGCCCGTCATATCATTTTTGCTACGTTTTATATTAAGCAGGGCGAGCTCTTACCCCGCAAAATATTGAATTGATTGTTTACAAGTTACCTGTTGTTATGTAATGTTATCTTCTTGTTTTGTTATGTACGCCGCGTCTTCTGCGGTAGTAGATGGTGCTTCCAGCTGCCAGCGCAATCATGGCGGTTCCGGCGAGGGTCAGCATGAAGATGTTGCGGCCACCGGCCTCTGGCATGGTGAAGAGTTGATTATTTTTAATATTAAAGGTATTTACATCATAATAATATGTCGTCTCTTCACCCACTGTTTCTGTATAGTAATAGTCTACATCTGCTTCATCTGTATTTGTAATCGGAAGAATTACTTCAACCGGGTTTGCTAAAAGACTATGACCACTAACTGTTTTTGTTTCAATCAGGTAGTATGTTCCTGCTGGCAATCCAGTGATTGTAAGGTTTGGATTGTATTCACCCTCATCATTTTTTCCTGTGTTATCAATTGTAACAAGGGTATCAATTTCTCCACTTACACTATAAACATATTGACCACTACTTCCAGTAAATTTAAGTGGATTTTCACCATTTTTATCACGGCACAACTGGAACTCCACACCTGCTAACAACTGGTCATCACTGCCTGTTTTGACTACATTTACATTAAACGTTTTTAATGTATTCGTAATTTTGTATGGACTTCCCTCTGTTCCATCTCCCGTAATACTGCTTTCTACATCATAATATTGATTAACAGAATCATTATAGTTATCATCATCTAAAGCATCTATTACCTGATAATAATTACCATCTAGCTCATATACATTATCATTATCTTTTTCTGAAGCAGTGACTTTCCTTACCTCCCTTACCAGATAACTAATGACTCTTCCATCATCATCATTAATTACGACATCTTCAAATGCACATTTCCAATCATTATCTGATGATAATGTTTTTGTATTAATAAGATCCTTTGTAGTTCCACTTTGTGTAAAAAGTCCGAATATTATATTAGAAGAACGATATGCAGTATTTGATGAATCATTCCATACCTTTTCAGCATAAATATTTTTTGTTTTTTTGCTGTTAGTGACAGTTACCTTAGCCGGTTGATTCTTCCCGTGTTTAATACTTCCTAAACCAATAAAATTGTTATTTTCATCTGTATCAGCAGAATCACATGAATTTTCTTCTACACTGATGCTAGGAGATTCGTATTTACCGGTATCGAAGCCCTGTTCTTCGACATCAAAGCTGGTTCCTGATATAAGATCTGTAATGACTACTGTATAACCTACTGGTATCCCCGAAACAGTGCCATCATCCGTGGTTCCCGCTTTTCCTTCATTAACAGCTTCCACCAATTGCCCATTTTGATCAAACGTATAGTATGTTCTGACTCCATCCACATTTTTTATTATGTAATAATCTCCCTCATATGGAACCATATCACCATCCGTATTTTCTAATGTAATTAAAAATGTGAATATATCTGATGAGGTTTGACCTGATGCCATTTCTTTCGTAATCTGTAATTCATTTTTATTGGCATCAGCACAGCTATTCTGGAATTTGACTGCTGCATTTTCTTTAACTACTTTTTCCTCACTCTTTGCAATATAACTTGTACCCGCTTCAACAACTCCATTGCTAGAATCTACCTCATGACCTTCATCGTCATAGTAGGTTACCTTCCAGCCTTGAATCTTAACTTCATCAAATTCATCAGAACTTACATCTACTTCTTCGACATAATATTTCAAGTCTGGGTTAATATCATTAAAAACTGCAGTTTCTCCAGATTTTAATTTAAATATATTACCCTCACCTACATATCTTGTCTCTCCTGTTAATACATTATTTTTCTTTACCTGATACGGTGTTCCCTCTGGAATTACTTCATACACGTCTTCGTTTTTAAATTCTTCATCTTGTAAATATGCTTTAAAAGAAAATTCAACATTTGCATATTTTTCTCTGTCTGTGTTAGTAATTTCCTTTGTTATCTCAATGGTATCGCTTTTTTTCGGAGGCATGTTAAATCTTAATGAACAGTTCGATTCTCCTCTACCTCTTTCAAGGTAAAAGAAATCTAAATAATGTGTCGAATTATCGGAGAAAGTAACTTCGTTACCATCAAAATTAAAAATTTCATCTAAACTTGTATCATGCGTTCCATTGACAATAACCTCTCCCGTCTTAAAATTAATGCTTCCTGAAGCTCGATCATGAACTCCTCCTAAATCTAATACGAGTTTTCCATCAATAAATACCCATACATCGTCATCACCGCTAAAAGAGAATGTCATATCTTCTTGAATCATATCTCCTTCTGGTTGAATCATACCTCCTTCTGGCTGTGTGAAATCAAAACTTACTTTCATACCAAAAAGATACATTTTATTCGCTATGTCGTCGCCATATTGGGCATATACTCCACTATTCCATGTTACTGGTCCGCCCTCATTATAAGTGGCATATGGCATAAAACCACCTATTTTATGTTTACCAGTACCTTTATATCTTGTAGTATTATAGACAACAAAATTACGTTCGGTATTATTACTATTTGTATTATAATATGCATAATTAACATCACTATCATAACTGTAATATCCAGTCTCAGGATCATATGTAAATAAGTGATTTAAATTATAATCAGCGGAATCTACATAAGATGAAGTTCCATCAAACAATGGAGCTAAACTAGTAGTGGTATTTTTTATTGTCGGATATCTCTCGGTTGAAAGATTATTACTTACAATCCCCTGTGTAACAGCGGCACTCTGAGTATATCCTGTTCCTCCAAAGATAAGCCCACATGTAGTTTCTCCATCTAAACTATTTTTATAATTAAATAAATCAATATCAATCAACCCTCTAGTATCTGCTGTTTCTATTGTGCCGGGGACGTTCCTATCTCCCTTCGATTTATAAATAAACTTCACCGGTTCACTATTAACATCTGACCAATTCGTTCCATCCAGACTATATTGTAAATACTCATTTACATACCGCAGATAGTTGACTTCAAGAGCTTCATCTCCTTCTCCTACTACAGTATAAATATATGTGTATCCAGAAATATTAGGAATTGTACCATTACTATCTCGAACATCTAAGCTTTCACCAATACCTGTCAAATTCACATTCGACGAGCTTATTCGTATTCCATTCTGAGAATAGCACTGGGCTGTTGTAGTCAGTGCATCATTCGAATAAACAAAAACTACATACTCTCCCTCTTCAAGATTCCTATAGGAAATATCTCCTGATAACTGATACATCATAACTTCTTGACCAGCAGAATTTTTTCTTCCAGTCAGTTTTGTTATTTTTTTTGCATTTTCAGCAATATTATATCTACTGTTACCTACTAAAGTCGCAATGTATGCCCCTGAAAAACGATAGGTACTTTCATTTTCAATAACGCTATATAACGCATTGTTTGTACCTGAAGATGAAATAGTACTGGTATATAAGACCGGATTTGCATCTTCTGTTGTTAATGTCAGTTCCCCATTTCCTACGGTGGCACTCATCCCAACAAAAGAGTTTCCGCTTCTTTTCACCATAGATATATCTTTGGAAAAGTCAAATTCTCCATTATCTCCTGTTCTTATCCACGTTATAGTAAATACAGAAAAGGAATCCGTTACAAATTCCGCCTTTTCAATCTTTTGCGTTTCTGTTGTCTTCACATTTTTCAACTGATCATTTTTTGACATATCGACAACTTCTTTTACCTGACCTTCTTCATTTTCTTCCAAATGCATCACAGTTACATTTGAATCTGTCGTATCATCTTTTATTTCTACTGGAACAGCAGATTCTTTGTATTCCATTGACACCTGAACTTCTCCGTCAGGTTCTACTTTATTTCCACCTTCATCTACAAAAGTAATATCATATGCTAAAAAACCTGCAATATCATACTCCTCATTCGTAGCTTTTTCTTCCAGCTTCTTCTCTACTTCCTGATATTGCTCTGTTGTTTTATCATCATCTTTTAATACAGGTACTACTTTGAGAGTTGCACCTTCTGGAATTGCATTTTTTTCATTAGCACCAACTGTAATTTTTACATCATCATCTTCATATACAAGATCTGCCGAAACTGTTGTCTCTTCCTCTGATTCTGATGTCTCCTCAGCAGCTTCAGAAGTTTCTTCTTCACTTCCAGTCGTTGCTGTTTCCTCAGCTTCCTCTGTCTCTTTCTTCTCAGATATTTCAGAAGCTTCTTCTGTCTCTTCTTTCTTTTCTGTGGTCGTTGCTGTGGTAGACTCTTCCTTTTTCTCCGTGGTTGCCCCTGTAGTTTCTTCCTTCTTTTTCGTGGTCTTCGTCTCAGGAGCCTCCTCTTTCGTTTCTTCGGTCTCTTCTGAAGACTTCGACGTATCTTTACTATTATCTGAAGATTTCTCTTCCTCCGATGTACCTTCATTCTTTGCCGTTCTGGTCTCTTTTGCCTTTTGTTCTGTGGTGGTCGTCTCTGCTGCCGGAGTGTCCGCCAGTATGGAGACGCTGTTGCAGATGACCAGGACCATACAAAGCAGGAACGCGATCATTTTTTTCTTCATTTTACTTTTCATGGCTGCCTCCTCCTATTTTTTATTCTTCTGAACTAAAGCATTGTCTATCAATTTCAACATTTCCAAGGCGCTTCGAAAATTCTGTTCTTTCTTTCCTTCGGCCCAGAGAATACTGCCCTGCCAGGTGCCGTGCTGATCGTTCAGCACTTTGATGAGAAAAGTCTGTTCTTTATATCCTCCTGCCTTCACATCTCAAAACCCCTTTCCATTTATGATATTTTCAGAATTATTAATGAAATTTTACCACCTCCCGTGACAAAAAGCATTACAACTACTCTATTTTCAGAATTTTTTTCTTAAATTTTTCTTAATTTTCTTTATAATTATAAACTCATACTTGAAGAGACGACTGGAAGGGAGAAAATTACTGTTTGTGGACATAAGAAAGAATCCTGCAAAGCAGGATTTTCCGCCTGCGGCGGGTCGCGAAAGCGGCATCTTCCTATCCGCCGCAGTGCGATCCTCG
>ENA-OYXD01001501-OYXD01001501.1-human-gut-metagenome-genome-assembly--contig:-NODE-1501-length-10639-cov-6.558862_pt1 | contig 10639 bp, 7 predicted proteins | sample MGYA00244818_ERZ653412 | MGnify/ENA primary metagenome ERZ653412 (study PRJEB26926, sample SAMN06165146) | human gut metagenome | biome: ENVO:00009003; feature: ENVO:2100002; material: ENVO:00002003...
TCAAGTTTATGCTTTATTAACGAGAAGTTTTCTATAGGGGTGCTGAGTAGTTACATGTAGTGCTTTTTTCTAAATAAAACAACACTTAAAAAACAGAGCTGGACAACAAAAAAACGTAACACATTGATAATCAATAGCGGCGTTTCAAAAATGCGCTGAAAATGTCCGAAAGTTTCTTTAATACATTTTGTCATTTATAGAAAATAATGTAGTTTTGTAATGGAAAAGAAATTTTAAGATATGAAATACAACCAATTTTTACTTCTATTACTGCCGGTTATTTGTTCTTGCTCTCAGGACAAAACAATGGACAAGCTAACACAAACAGATAGTTTGTTAGATAGACTGGAAACAGATTCTGTCAAGAAGATGCTGTGTGGTATAGACACATTGAATACATCACAAGAGTCTAAAGCCTATTACAAACTACTATATTCGCAGTATCAATATATCGTTGACGACAATTTTCAAGACACCACCCTGCTGAATGACTGCATAAGATTCTATGAAAAGAAAAGTGATAAAGAGAAACTGGCTCGTTCATACTATTACAAAGGTGAATGCTGTTTCAGAAACAAAGACATACAAAAAGCTCTTTTCAAACAAAAATACGCTGAGTACATATTAAAAAAAGGTGACCTCACAAATAAAAGAAACCTTATATTATATCAGAAGATATGCGAAGGCTTAGCCTTTATCAATATACAATTTGGTGAATACCGCTTAGCCCTACATTATGCGAAACTGGCTTTGCATAGCCTCAAGAAACTCGACGACAAAAGATACCAAGCCTACGAGTTAGGCATGATGTCGGCATGTTATAATCAACTGAAACAATTGGACAGTACAGCCATCTGCCTGTCTGAATGTGTTTCACTGCTTCCTCATACCGATGTTAATTGCAGAGGATATATATTCAGCATTCTAACAAATTACTATTTAGATAAGGACAAAAGAATTGCAAAGCAATATCTGGACAGTTCGTTTTGCTACACAAAAGACGCACTGACTTATCTTGGATCAGGAAACTATTACTATGCTATAAACAACAAGAAAAAGGCAGAAACAGAATGGAAAAGCGGACTCGTCTACACTGACCAGCATTTTATTACTGCACAGATATACAGGAAACTGGCAGAAATGCATAAAGAGAATGGCGATATGGCTGGCTACTCCTACAATATAGAGAAAGAAGTGAAAGAAAAAAGTAAGATTTATGAAATAAACAACGGGGTAAAAGTAGGAGAAATACAGTTAGGAGCAACCAACTCTTTCTTCATAAAAAGACTTTTAAGCAATGTTGAATGTATTATATATACAATTATCGCCGCTTTTTTGTGCATGGCAATTATTGCTTATATAAAATTCCGATTATACAAAAAGGGCATAAAACGGAAACATAACAAATCAATGTCTGAAAAAACAGAAGAATTACAAACAACCTCTACAGAACTGAAGCTGGCTAAGGCGCAGATCAAGTCGCTGAAAAAGGAAAGTGCAAAGAAATCGGACAAGATAGAGAGGCTAAATAACGACATAATGGTGGCATCGCAAAGCAGCGAAGCGAACGCACGATGCGGCAAGGAACTATACCTACATATCAAGAACGGCTGCACAACCGTGACGTGGACCAAGCAAGACTACGAGCTGTGCATGGCTTACTGCAAGATAGAGTTTGCGGAGACAATGGCGGAGATTGAACGCTGCTACGGCAAGATTGCTCCTCGAAAGCAACTGATCATGCTGCTGCAACACCTCAACTACGACTACGCAGCCATAGGCAAGGTGCTCGGCATAAACAGCGACTCTGTAAGAAAGAACATAGCACGCATCACTCCGCTTACGAAATAAGGTATTGGCTTTAGCGGCTTCTACAAAAAAAGACTTGGGATGTAACGATTTGCACCGTTGCATCCCAAGTTTTTTTATGTGTTATGATATGTGAGTCTTAGAAGAAGAGGTAGCGGTTGTCCACTACGTTTGCCTTGATGTAAAGCTCGTTCATGAAGTTGCCAGCCATCTGCATCTGACGCTGACGGAGACGCTGCATCTCCGACTTCTCGTCGTACTTAGCAGGACGCTGTGTCTTGTTTGTTACCTGGAACACGTAAACACCAGCGTTGCCCTTAACCGGATGCTTAGAGAACTTGCCCTTTGCTGTAGCTGCGATAGCACCGCTCAGAGCCGGCTCGCTTGCGCCTGTTGCTGCCACGAACACCGGAGCAGCGAATGTAACCTGGTTAACCGGAGCTACTGTAGCACCCTTTGCCTTAGCGTCAGCCACCGACTTGACTGTCTTTGCCTTAGCGAGGAGCTGCTCAGCCTTCTTGTCCTTGATAACCTCTGCCTTTACGAACTCCTTAACCTGAGCGTCGTCGAGCGAGCGATAGCCGATCGGGTTGATGTTGTCGAGAACCACAATGAGGAGGTGGTCGTTGTCGCCGCACTCGTAGAGTGAAGAAACGGCACCCTTCTTAGCCTCGAACAACCAACGGAGAGCATCGCGTGTAGAGTGGATGCCTGCGAGGTAGTGCTCGGCTGTTGTGATGTCCTTGCGCTCCTGAACGTTGTAGCCGCTCTTTGCAGCGTTCTTCAGGAGATCCTCTGCTGTGAGGTTAGCGCTTACGAATGAGCTGAACTTGTTGTAAGCTGCAGAGTATGTATCCTTTGTGAAGGTGATGTTCTTCTTAACAACGGCTGCTACGTACTTTGTAGTCATTGCCTTGCGGTCTACTACCTGGAGCACGAGGTTGCCCTGAGCGAGTGTGAGGTTCTTGAGCTCGCCAGAAGCCATTGTATTGAGGCTCTCGATGTAGTTCTTTGTGTCCTTGTCGATAGACGGAGCGCTCTGATACTGACGTGTTGTCATCCATGTCTTCTCGCCGGTCTGACCGTACTTCTTGGCTACGACCTCGAAGTCGGCACCTGCCTTAATGGCGTTGAGGATAGAGTCGGCGCGTGTAGCTGCCTCGGCTGCTGTAGCACCGCCTACCTGGATGGCGCGGAACTGGATTGAGTCGGGAAGTTCGCGCTTTGCAATGAGCTTCACGAGGTTGAGTGTGTTATCGTTCTTGTTCTCGATCACCTTGCTTGTAGAGCCTACAGCCATTGAGTCGAGACGCTGTGCGATGTCGGAAGGAAGGGCTTCCTTCTTAACAGGAACGCCGAGGTAGCTAACGAGCGATGTGCTCTTGCGCACTACGTCAGACGGGTCGGCTGCGGCTGCGAGCTCTGCGCTGTAGCCTGCGAACTCCTTCTGGAGAGCTGCGCGGTCGGCTGCAGAAGCCTTTACCTGAACGTCGATGTACTTGATGTCGCGTGTCTCTACGTACTGCTTGAAGCGCGGCTTCATCTCGTCGTACTTAGCCTTGAGGTCGGCGTCGCTTACTTTGATCTTGCTGTCGTCGATGCTTGAGTAAGGGAAGGCTGCGAGCTGCACCTGACTCTCCTGATTCTGCTCGTTGAACGCCATCTTAGCCTCTATCTTGTTTGAGAGGAAGCAGTGAGCGAACAGACCCTGGTACTTCTGAGAGAGGAGCTGCTGGCGCAGAGTCTTCTCTACAAATGTCCAGTACTTGTAAATTGTATCGTACTGCTTAGCCATCTGCGGGTTGGCTGTCTGCTGTGTCTTGTACTCGGCGAGGAACTTCTTAAGAGCGTTAACGTCGAAACGACCTGTCTGCTGGTTGAAGAACGGAGTCTGCTGAAGCATAGGGTTGGTACCCTCGGTGAGAACCTGCTGGAGCTCAGCGTCTGTTACTGTAAGACCGAGCTTGTGTGCCTCGTTCTCTATGATCTTGGTCTGAACGTATGTGTTCCAAACCATGTCCTTAACCTGGTTGAGCTGGTCTTCGTTGAGGTTTTCCTGTCCCTGCTGCATCTTGAGCACTTCTGTGTACTCGTCTACAAGTTTCTGGAACTCTGTTACGTTGATTTTCTCGCCCAACACCTCGCCTACCTGCTGATGCTTGTCAGCGCTTGCAGAGTCGCATGAGCGGAACGCCTCTTCGGCGATGAAAGAGAAAAGGCCTAAGCCGATAATGCCTATCAGCAGTGCGCCTTTGCTTCTGATTTTTCCTAATGCTGCCATTTTTTTGTTTTTATTTTTTATTTATTGTTTCGTTAGATGTAGGTTCGTGCATCTGTCCTGCAGCTGCTGCGAAGCCTGCCCTGCAAGGCGGCTCGCGGCGTAATGCCACAAAATGCGTACAAAAATACTAATTTATTGCCAAACAAGGGCACGTTTGCACGAAAAAGTGAGTTTAGCGGTTAACTTTTAGCTTTACCAACTCTATTTTCGTCATAGTGCTCTTGATAATGCGGAACTCGTAACGGCCTATGGTTATCACTTCGTTGAGCTTCGGGAAGCTCTGGTACTCGTGCAGTATATATCCGCCTACGGTCATGTAGTCGTCGCTTTCGGGCAGACCAAGGTCGAAGAGTTCGTTCACCTTGTCTATCTCCAGACGGGCTGAGAGCATATACTCGTTGTCGCCCACCTGCGTAGCGATGTACTTCGTAGAGTCGTGCTCGTCCTCGATGTCGCCGAATATCTCCTCAACGATGTCCTCGAGCGAGACGATGCCGCTCGTTCCGCCAAACTCGTCAATCACCACTCCGAGGCTCTTCTTCTGCTGCAGGAAGATGTGCATGAGTTTCTGCGCAGCCATCGTTTCGGGCACAAACGGCATCTTGCAGACGCACTGGCGCCAGTTGTCGCGGTTGCGGAACATTTCGGAGCTGTGTATGTAGCCGATGATATGGTCGATGTCGCCCTCGTAGACGATAATCTTCGAGTTGCCGCTCTCTACGAACTTCTGCATCAGTTCGTCGACGGTGCAGTCGTTGACGTCAACGGCGTTCACCTCAGTACGCGGCACCATACAGTCGCGCACCTTGCAGTCGGAGAAGTCGAGGGCGTTCTGGAATATCTTCACCTCCTCGTTAATCTCCTCGTCGCTATGTGCATTCTCGATGCTCGACTGCACGAGATAGTCGAGGTCTACCTTAGAGAAGCCTTCGTCGTCGGCCTCAGCCTCCATGCGTATGCCCACAATGCGCAGCAAGCACTTCGACATAAGCGTAGAGAAGCGGCTTATAGGCCACAGGAGGATGTAGAAAAGATAGGCTGGCACGGAGAATACAGACAACAGGCGGTTGGCGTTGTTCTTGAACAGAATCTTAGGCAAGAACTCTCCTGTGAAAAGAATGACGAGTGTGGAGAGCAACGTGTCGGCTGTCACCTTCATGCCGTCATCGAGCGAGCTGAAGATAGTGCTGTCAAAGAGGCGTGCCACAAGGATACCATACACCACAAGCACGATATTGTTACCCACAAGCATCGTGCTCACAAAGCCATTGGGATGATTGTAGAATTTGGAAATGATTTTCTTCGCAATGCCATTTCCTTCGCGATCCATCTCAGCGAGCATTCGGTTGCTCGACACGAACGCTATCTCCATTCCTGAAAAGAATGCCGACAGCGCCATTGTTACGGCTATGCTAATTAAAAGAGGTATGTCTGTTTCCAATTTTGAGTTTTGAGTTTTGAGTTGTGCGCTATGCGCATTTTGAGTTTTTAAATTTTGAGTTATGAGTTATGAGTTATGAATTCAAAATTGAATAATTCAAAATCGGCGATACCGACAATTCAAAACTCAAAACTCAACATACTATTGCCGCAGTCGGCGCTGCGGCTTAATTTGCTGACGCATAGCAGCCTTTACAGTGTCGGGGGCGGTAGTTATTGTGTCGCCATCGCTTGAGAGCTGTCCCTTCTCGAACGAACCAGATGTGTTCGAAACGTAATAGTTGGTCATGCGTTCGTCGCTACGGAAATAAGCTCCCTCAAGCGTTCTTTCAGGAGTGACGAGCTTAGAGGGCTTGTTCGAATAGAGTTCGTGAGCCGCTTCGTCCCAGAAGAGCTGCTCGCTGTTGAACTTCAGTCCGTCCTTGGTGAGCACGCTCACACGACTGCGCAGTTCCCACAACTTCTTCTGGTCGTAATAGTAAGCTGTATCTGCCTGTATGTACGACTGCACATGGAACTTCTCGTCGAACTGCTCGAAGAACACGCCCTTCTCGAAGATCCAGCGCGACGGGTTGCGCACGGTGTTCACCTCCCAACGCTCCGTCACGATGCGATATTTTATGACACCCGAGTCAGAGATTAGGGTGTTGACGCCGTAACTCGTCATCATTGACACCGAGTCGCGGTCGTGTATGGCTGGCGCCGTGTGCTCCTTCTGCTCTTCGCAAGAAGCAAGCGCCACGATGCACAACATAATGATTACTATGTACTTGGATAGTCTCAATGCTTATTCAGAATAGAATTGTTTTCTGTTACTCCATCTTCCACTTGGCGAACCAACGTTCGTTGAACGTCAGACCGATATTGATGCGGAACGAGTTCTCTGTGACGAATGTCTTCGAGTCCTGGCGCACCCACTGTGCCGAGATATTAAGCAGCGAGCGGTTGTTGTAGCCGTTTACGATAGGAATGCCGAAGCCTGCGCTCACGCTGTACTCCTTTGGTCCGTTCTGGCCCTTTATCTTCAGATAATCGGTAGCATACGATGCACCCATGCGGTAGTGAACACGCTTGAAGAAGTTGCGGCTACGCTCGTCGGGACAAAACTCGCCGCCTACAGTCATCTTATGACGGTCGGCAAACTGTCCGCTTACCAGTTCGTAGCTGTTTGTAGAGGTGTCGAACTTAGGATAAGCCACCGACGACCACTTCTGCAGTGTGTAGTCGGCACCTACGCGCCAGCGGTTCGCATGGTTCCACATAAGACCTACGCCGTAGCTGTGAGGCAACTCCAAACCGTTGCCGATAGAGTATGTAGCTGTGTCGGCAACTGCTGTCTGCGCATTGGTCGATATAATCTGACACTTCGGGTCTGAACTGAGTTTGTGACCAAGTCCGTAGGTTACGCCCAAAGTGATGGCGTCGTTCTTCGTGATCTTCTGAGTATACTGCATACCAAAGTCGAGCTTATAGTTGTGCACCTCGGCTGTGTAATACTTGGAAAGCGTGTTGGCATACGCATCGGTGTAAGAGTTGATTACCGAGCGACTGTAGTCACCCCAGAGATATGCAGCATTAACACCGATAGCGAAGCCCTTGAACGGACTCCAGCCCAAACCCAAGTAAACCTGGTGTAAGCCACCCGTACCAGAGTATGTATTGGTGGCTTTCACTACAGATGCGCTTCCGTCGGTGCTGTTGAGCGCCTTAGTGTTAGAATATGAATAGCCGATGTTGCTGAACGGCAGCAAGCCGAAGCTCAAGCCGAGACGCTTTGCAAGGCGGAAGCCAGCTATTACATACTCGAAGTTGGCGTTCTTGGCGTTCACCTTCACGCCGCTCTCGCTATAGTTTGTGATCTGACCCGATATGCCAGCGTCGAAGATGAACGACAGCGAGTCGATGGTTGCATACGACGCAGGGTTAAGGCTATTAACCTGGTTGTGCTCGTTGAAACCGATGCCGAGTCCGTTCATGCCACGATTGAAGCCACCCGACTGCTCGCCGAGCGTGCCCAAACCATACTGACTATAGGGTGAATTAGTGCCGCTTTGAGCCGCAGCAACCAAAGAAACCGCAGCAAAGAGGACTGTTGTGAGTGCTTTCCTCATTTATTTTATCTAATTAGATTTTAGAAATACTATTATATATAATATGTATATAGAGGTGTTTTATAACCCTTTGTAGGATAATGCTTGCAAAATTATCGAAAAAAAACGAGATAATGGCAGAAAAGTGAGAAATTAAAGTTATTTTTGCACCATGAAACTATTTGAAAGGTTATTTAAATACATATCATTAGCGATTTTGCTGTGTTTTTTCTCCCCTATCACAGCTTCTTCACAGGACAACAAGCCGACTCAACAAGCCGACTCAATAGAGATAAGTCTGCTGACATGCGGACCGCGCCAGCAGGTGTACAGCATGTACGGACACACCGCAATACGCTTTCTTGACAAGCAGAGCGGCAGAGACCTCGTCGTCAACTATGGCATGTTCTCGTTCGATAAGCCCTACTTTGTGCTGCGCTTCGTGTTCGGACTCACCGACTACGAGATTGGCATCAACACCTTCGAGATGTTCAGCTGGGAGTACGGAAGCACGGGATGCGGCGTAAGACAGCAGGTGCTCAACCTGACTGCGCAGGAGAAGATGGCGATAGCACAAGCCATCGACCGCAACTACGAACCGCAGAACCGCGTGTACCGCTACAACTTCTTCTACGACAACTGCACGACACGTGCCCGCGACATTATCGTGAACAACCTGAGCGGCAAGGTCGTTTATGAAGCCTCTGCACAGTACCCGTCGTTCCGCGAGTTGATACACCTCTACAACGAGGAGCACCGTTGGGCACGCTTCGGCAACGACCTGCTTCTCGGCGTAAAAGCCGACCGCAAGACGACGTTCGAACAGCAGCAGTTTCTGCCCGAGCGTCTGTCGGACGACTTCGAACACGCAGTGATCGTGAACACAGACGGCACAAAGCGCAAGCTCGTGAGCCGCTCGTTCTGGGTGCTGGAACCGGCAGCAAAGGATATCAATGCCGAACAGGCAAGTCCGGGCGCATTTGACATTCTCTCTCCGATGGTCTGCCTCGGCGCTTTCGCACTGCTCACACTGGTAGTGGCAGCAATAGAACGCCGCCGCAAGCGCCTTGTTTGGGCGTTCGATGCAGTGGCAATGCTCCTCACCAGTGCATGCGGACTGATACTGTTCGCCATGATTTTCTCGCAACATCCTACGGTAAGTCTCAATCTGCAGATACTTCTGCTCAACCCGCTCAACCTCTTCATGCTGTACAGCGTGACAAAGGCGGCACGCCGAAACCACATACACTGGTGGATAAAGACATGGAGCGCAATGATTATTCTGCTGCTTTTGGGCTGTTTTCTGCAGTCGTATGCAGAAGGCGTGACAATTGTGGCACTATCTTTGCTATTAAGAAACATATCGAACATATATACATTTAATAATAAGGGCGACAGACAGCCCAAGCATAAGGCATAAGACACGAATATGAACAAATACATATCGACGATAATGATGTTGGCGGCACTTGCCGGCACAGAGCTGCAAGCACAGACTCTGCAGTCTGCGCCGCGCCTTGTTGTGAACATCACCATCGATCAGCTGCGCACCGACTATATAGAGCATTTCTCTCCGCTTTACGGCGAGGAAGGCTTCCGCAAACTGCTACAGAACGGCTGTGTCTATGAGGCTGCCAACTACCCATTCTCGCCCGTAGACCGCGCTTCGGCAATAGCCACTATCGCTACCGGCGCTACTCCTCACTACAACAACATCGTAGGCACTAAATGGCTCGACCGCAACACGTTACGCCCTGTATTCTGCACCGACGACGAGACATACAACGTGTCGCCGCAGAAGATTGCCACCACCACAGTAAGCGACGAGCTGAAGATATTCACCAAGGGCGCCGCCCTCGTCTACTCTACCGCTATGGAGAAGGACGCCGCCGTGATTTCGGCAGGTCATGCAGCCGACGGAGCGTTCTGGCTGAACGAGAAGACCGGACAGTGGACCACCTCTACATATTACTCTAAAGGCGCGCAGGGATTCGTGCGTGCATACAACAGCATCTCGCAGAAGCGTACCAACGGCGACAACGACGCTGTTGCCGACCTTTCGGTGGCTTGCATCAACGACTTGCAGCTCGGACGCGACAATATTACCGACATGCTGTCTGTCACCTTGTCAGCAAAATGCACCGATGTCACCCACTGGCAGACAGAAATGGAGATAGTATATCTGAAGCTCGACCGCACTTTGGCCTCGCTCGTGAAGCGCATTGAGGACAAAGTGGGCCGCGACAACGTGCTTTTCGTACTCACAAGCACCGGATATACCGAAGACCAGCAGCCCGACTACGAGCGTTTCCGCATTCCTTCGGGCACATTCTACATAAACCGCACATGCAACCTGCTCAACATGTACCTCGGCGCCATCTACGGTCAGGCGAAGTACGTAGAAGCAAGTTTCCACAACCAGATATATCTCGACCACAAGCTGCTCGAGCAGCGCCACCTCAGCTACACCGACGTCATCACACGTTCGAAGGAGCTGCTCGTGCAAATGTCTGGCGTGCGCAGTGTTACGACAAGTCCATACAGTCCGGCTGTGTCGGGCGACCTCTTCATCGAGACTGCCCCAGGCTGGAAAATCATAAACGAAGACACTAACGAGAACTACTTTTCGCGTGCAGCCTTTGTACCTTTCCCCATCATCCTGTACGGAAGCGGAATAAAGGCAGAGCACATCAAGACACCGGCCACTGTAGACCGCATTGCGCCTACTGTAGCCAAGGCTATTCGTATACGTGCGCCTAATGCCTGTTCGGTTGCGCCATTGCAATAAAAACCAACTTACACATATATTAATGGCGATATATGGATTTTTTTTTGTAATTTTACACCCGAATAAGTATTTAAGGAAAAAATAAAAATAATATACAATGAATTTCAACAAATTTTTACAGTCATTGTTTGGCAACAAGTCATCAAAGGACATGAAGCTTATCCAGCCACTCGTAGATAAAGTGAAGGACTGTCTCTTATACACATCTCCGAGCCCACGAGACGCGTAGTA
>ENA-OYXD01001514-OYXD01001514.1-human-gut-metagenome-genome-assembly--contig:-NODE-1514-length-10526-cov-3.902875_pt1 | contig 10526 bp, 14 predicted proteins | sample MGYA00244818_ERZ653412 | MGnify/ENA primary metagenome ERZ653412 (study PRJEB26926, sample SAMN06165146) | human gut metagenome | biome: ENVO:00009003; feature: ENVO:2100002; material: ENVO:00002003...
CTTCGGGCGAAAGGTTATCCCAGCCGCCCTCGACGGCGCTGGAATCGTAGACGATGCCGGATTTGCTGCTTGCAAGCGCCGCATCTGCGGGCTTATGCAGCAGCCTGACTGCGAGGAAAATGCCCGCGCCGACCAGCAGGATGAGGAAAATGATCGCGTAGACGGTGATGTCTTTAGAACGTGTTTCGCGAGGGGCGTCAACGTATTCTTCTTTGGCGTTCATAGAGAAAACTCCTTTTGTAGTTTAGTGCCGTCAGGGAGGCACCCTCAGACGGCGCAGCAGCGGTTCCAGTGTGGACGCTGCAAGGAACAGGAAATCGGTCATAGGCAGAACGCTGCCGGATTACAGGTTCCGCTTGATGATCCGCGTGATAATGCCGACGGCGATGCCGTGTTCTTCATCCAGCCGTGTGACCGCAAAGCTGACATCGTCCTTTTTGCCGGGCATTCTGGAATCATAGCAGGTGTGCGCGATGGCGTTGACGCCGTTGTTCAGGCGGATATACACAACACCGCCGCGAAGATCTGTTACCTTGCCGGCGTACTTGCTCTGTACTTGACACTTCTTCAAATTGTCCACGCTGGTTTCGGAAAACGTGCTGCGGATATCTGCCCGGATGGAAAGATGCTCGGCATCCTCACCGCTGATCTCCTGCACGCGGACCAGAACCCGGTCGCCGACACTGTAAAGGTCGCGGACGTCGGACACCCACTGCCAGGAGAGGTCACGGGCAAAGATGGCACATTCAATGCCAAAGGCTTCGACGCGCAGCACCTTCTCCGCGACGGCGATCACACGCGCCTCGACCAGACGGCCGGGATAGATGTAGGGGTTTCCGGAAACATCTTTGCCGAAATAGAATGTCTGCCGTTTGCGGAGCATGGCTTCCCGGCGGCTGGCAACGGCGCTGTGTGTGGTCGAGTCAATGCCCTTGACGATGAAGTCGATCTCCGCGCCGAGCATCGTGCCAAGAATGCGGTTCAGCCGATTCATGTAGTCGGCATATGCTCTGCCGGACGGCATACGTTCCTCCAGCACAAGCATCTCACGGATCGGGATGGCAATGCGGAAGCCACGGAAACTGACTGTCGCCAGCGTTTTGCCGCCGGCTGTCTGCTCAATGCCATCTAACGTGCCGGTCAGGATCCGCCGCGTCCGGTAGGCGTTGCGGATCTCATGCCAGAGTTCGTCGGTGGCTTCGGCTTCGCTTTTGATGCGCGTTCTGGCTGTGATCGTCAGAACTGCGTCATTGCGCGGCGCGGGCGGAGATTCCGGGGGCGTGGACTCATTGGACGGTTCTTCCGCGGGGATGGTCAGCGCCGGTTTCTCATCCGCCGGCGGCGATTCCGCTTCGTCAGATGGAGCAGGCTGCGGTTCTTCCTGTGCGGGAGATTCGTTCAGCGCCTGAAGAAATTCCGTGTATTCCTCCGATGGCACATCTTCATCCTGCGCACCTTCATCGGGCGGGCTTTCTGTGGGGATGGGCTCCTCCTGCGGCTCGGTGAGCGGCGCATCGGGAGACTCCTGCGGTTCAGTAGAAAGCAGGTCGTCCTGTTCGCCGCTGTCCGGGGCAGGTAATTCCTTTTTTCTGGGCATGGGTCAGTCCTCCTTTTTTGGTTTGGATAAAATGGATTCCTTGCTGGTGGTTATGATCTTCTGCTTTTTTGCAGGAGCATCCTTTTTGAGCGCTGGGGCCGTGCGGGGCGCAGGTGCGACTGGGGGCGGCGGCGCTTCGCTTCTCCAGCGCGGAATATGTGCCGCCGCTTTGTCCGGGCGCAGCTTCTTTGCTTCATAGTGCTTGGAGTAGTCAAATTTATCGACCTCCAGAATATTGCGCCCGCGGATAATGACGAGCGCCTTATCCACGTCCAGTCGTAAAACCTCGTCCATCGTGAGCAGCCGCCTGCGGCCGACACCGCTCGTTTCGCGGTATTCCGGGGTGTAGTTGGAAATGCGCCATGTACCGAGCTGCTTGGCCTGACTGGTCACAGCAACGCTCGCTTCGCCGGAGCGTGAGGAAATGAACTCCGCCGTCAGCGCGTCCGTACAGCCGAGAAACAGCTGCACGTCGCAGTTTCCGAGAATTTCCTGCCATTGGTTGTTGGGATAGCGGTTTTGCAGACCGGCGAGATTCTGGAACACGCAGGACATACTGATGTTCCGGGAACGGATCACGGAGATTTTTCGGCTGAGATCGGGGATAACGCCGCAGGCGCAAAGCTCCTCGCCGAGCACATGAACAGGAATCGGCAGACAGCCGCCCGGACAGTTCTGGTCGGCGTAGCGAACCAACTTGATAAAGATGAATGATAAAAACAGCGAGGACAGGAAATCAAAGGTACTGTCCTGATCGCTCGTGATGCAGTAATAGGCACACGGCTGCTTGCCCGGCAGTTCCAGATCGATCTCATCATGGCTGGTGATGGCGCGGATGTCCGCATTCTGGAACACCTGCAGCCGGGAGCCGAGACCGATAATGACGCCGCCGCGCACGCTCTCTGACGATTGCCGGAAGATGCTGTACGGCGCTCTGGCCGGATGCCCCAGCGGGAGCGCGTCAAACAGTTCGTTCAGCTCCTTTTCCGAGCAGCTTACAAGCAGCTGATACGCTTCGCCAATGTTCCGACGCTCCGGTGGATAGCTGCGCTCGACAAACAGCACAAGTGCTTTGAGAAGATTCATTTCGGCGCTGTCCCAGAAGTGGTCGCCCCGGTCGCTGCCTGTGTTGCGGATGATAACGTCGCAGAAAAGCTGCGCCATCAGCTCCTGTCCGTCGATCTCGGACAGGCAGTTCCACGAATCTGACGACGCAGGCGTGACCAAGTTGAACACGCGGACGGTGTAGCCCTGATCGCGCAGGTACGCGCTGGTTTTCTCGTATAATTCTGACTTCGGATCACAGATGACCAGTGAGCTTTTCCGCGCCGCGCATTGAAGAATCATGTTGACGCAGAATGCGCGCGTCTTTTTCGAGCCGCTTGCGCCGTAGACGGCAAGATTTCCATTGAAGCGCGTTTTCTCCGGGATACAGACCACACGGCCATCCACTTCACCGAGAATGGTGCCGTGGTGCTTGCGCAGGTCCGGTACAAAGTCGAGCACCTGCCCGGCTTCTTTTGGATTGAGAAAACCGGCGGTTCCGTAGGTTCCCTTGTGGGAATAGGTCAGGTTTCTGGTCTTGTCGTACTGCCCGTCGCCGCCGGCGCCCATGTGCATGATCGCCACGACAAGAAGTACGATTGCCGCCAGAAAGATGCCCATGCCGTACAGACCGTATGGAAAGCGGAATACGAACCGGAGGCAGACGCCGAACGCGGCGTCCGGCATCGGCGGCGAGGTGCCGCTATACGGCGTGCCGCCTTCGGCTGTCCATGCCTGATAGTTGTAGATGAACTGCGCAAGATAGCCGCCCGCATAGAAAAGCGCGGCCAGTGCAATAGGCAGAAAACAGGCCAGTGTGATCTTCTGTTTCTTATTGATGGAGCATCATCCTTTCATAAGCGTCAAAGTCGATGCTTGTAATATTGACCTGTGCGCCAAACACCTCCCGCAACGCCTCTGCCTGATAGTCAAAGCAGAGGATGCTGCCAGTCTGGTTCCGCAGCGTCAGCGCACAGCGAAACCGGTGCAGCCTTGGCAGATCGCAGAGATACGAAAACAGGACGGGCGACCCGTCCTGCTCCAGAGCGTCATGTTCGATTGGCATTGCGGGGGACGGTGGCAGGAGGTTTTCCGAGAGGATTTCATTCAACTGCTCCAGCATATCTGGTTGACATAACTGAAATGCACCAACCTCACCAACGTGGTCGCGCGTCAGAAAATAGAAATGCGGATAACTGCCATCCAAAAGGAAATGGTTCTGCGCCATGTCATTCAGGATCGCAGGTATCTGCATAGGAGAACTGCCAAATACAATGCCGCTGATCGTGAACTGTGCATTGCAGTAGAATTCGGTCTGTAAGACAGCCTTGAGCCGAATTTCGGCGTTGTACGCCCATCTTGGAAAGGTCGAAGCCATGTTGTAGATCGGGAAGATGGCTTGTTCTGTGAACAGCACGCCCGTCATGCGGGAATTGCGGATTTTGGTGCAAAGACTGCCGAGAGATTTGAACTCGCGGGAGGAGTAGTAGACCGGGAATAGAGTGGGATTTGAGCGCCAGCCCTGTATGGGCGGCTTTTTCCACGGCAGTGACGGGATTTGCGCGTTGTGCAGGATCAGAAGCGCCTCGGCCATCCGGTGCAGCCGCAGCCGGCGCTCTGGTTCGGACTTCAGGGAATTTGTCTCGGACGCGCCTGTAAGATAGGGCGCAAGGTCAACCGGGTATTTTTGAAGCAGCAGCCGTTTGGCGCTTGCGGTCAGCCTGAGTCCGCGCAGGCCGTTCTTGGTATACGAACGGAGCAGCCCGTCCTTTTTGAGCTTGCCGATCACGCTTTCGATATAGCTGCAGCCGCCCGGAAAGTGGCCGGAAAAAGCAGCCGGGAACTCGCCGGAGACGGCGATAATTTGCAGCACGAGAAGGGGCAGTGTGCCATCAGTGGGAAGTTGCGTCGGATTCATAAACGATGACCTCTTTTACCGTATCGGCTCTTAACTTCGGTAATTTTTGCGCTGCCGGTCAAGCGAAAACGCCTGATGTTTCAAGGGAAAACACCATGCGCGGCGGTATCTGAAAAAGAAGGACGAAAAATGCTTAAAAATCCGACATGGTTTCCAGCGCATTTTGATGCTCTTCCAGCCAGCCTGGAAACATATCTTGATCCATTACAAAAAGCTTTGTGACATCTTCCTCGCCTAACTCCGTGGTGTTATAGACGTTGCACAAAAGCCCATTGTCATCCATCATAAGATAGGCGCAGACAACGTCCAGAATCTGCTTCATTTCCAGATTGTCATAGTCCCGGATGCGGCCGCGTCCGCCAGATACCGCATAGATATGGCAGAAGCAGATGATGCACGACTCAAAATGGGAAAGAGGATGATCTTTAACAAACTGTCCGAGCGCCTGCTCCAGCGGGTCGGTCAGATATTCAGCGCTGCGCTGCTTTTTCTTGGGCAATAACCCTGGCAGCGTAATTTCCACCAGCCCCGGCTGCGCAGTGATCGTGATGCCCAAGACATTGGCGGCGGAGGTCAGGTATTCATGCTTCTGCACGGTGGTAAAGCCGTAGACCAGATGCCGCATCCGGCAGGCGATCTGCTCTGCGCGGAGCGCCGCGTCAGTGGAAAGCAGCTCATAGTTTTCCGGATACCGCTGCAAGTCCATTGTGCTCATGGCACACAGCGCATTGCTCAGCCGCGAGACCTCCGCCAGCAGCGAAGATATCCGTTTGGATAAAATCGCACGGTTCATAGATAACCTCCATAGTGTGAAATAGAGCTTCAAAAAAAGGAAATTGATTTTATTTAGAATCTAGGCTATACTGAACTGAGAAAATACGATGTGTGAAAGGAGCGGTTGTTATGGATCAAATACAAAACCGCCGAATTGCTGCTGTCAAGGCAGCCGACGCGATCAATGCGATTGAAGGCGTTCCGGTTTCTGACTATGCCAAAACGCTCTCTGCTTGTTGGGCAAGGGGCGAGATCACAGATCAGCAAATGAAATCTGCGCTGCTTGCTTCCCACAGAAAGCTTGCAGCAATGGTGCGTAGCCGTGTCTGACATTTATTTATACGAGGATGTTCCTGCCCTGAAAAACAAACTGGACATTCGGGATGAGAAAACGCTTGATCTGATCGAGGCGGAGCAGTCCCGCGCCAACATGATGATCTTGTATGAGCGCGGTTTTTCGGATTTTACACCGACCGGACTGCGCAAGATTCATCAGTTCCTGTTTGGCGATATTTATGATTGGGCTGGGAAGTATCGGCTTATCAACATTGAAAAGCGGGAGCGTTTGCTGGGTGGGCGCAGCGTCTGGTACAGCAACGATGAAGCGATCCCAGATGATTTGGAGAAAGCATACACCGCTATTTCAGCAAAACAGTGGGAGCGGTTCTCCAGAGAAGAATTTGTACATGATCTTGCAAGGCTGTTTCCGCGTGTATGGCAGGTGCATCCGTTTCGTGAAGGCAATACACGAACGGTCGTTATGATGATGACGCTGTTCGTTGAGCATTACGGCTATTACATGGATCACGAATTGATGGCCGCGAGTGCTGGATATGTGCGCGATTCCTTTGTTATGGCCTCACTGGATCAGATTTCTGAGTATGAGCATCTGGAGCGCATTTTGATGGATGCGGTCTGCACCGAGCCGATCATCTATGACGAGCAGACTCTTGATTCTGGCGGACAATCGGAAAGAACGGGAAAATATCAGAAGTACCAAAAAGAAAAGTATGTTCCGCAGCCACACCAGCAGCGCGAAAAATCATAATCTTTCGCAACGAAACGGCAAGGTGTATAATGCGCTTTGCCGTTTATATATTTGCACATTATCGTCCTACGATCTTCCCAAAGATCTGCTTTTTCCCCTCGTCATACCGCTGGATCACGACCATGACGGTATCGCCGGTCTTGAAATCTGAGTCCTCGTAGTGGAACGAATATCGGCACATGACGACCGCGCCGTCGGAGAGGTTGCAGAACACGCCGCCGGCGTATTTACCTGCGATACTCGCCCTGCGGCGGCAGCCGACGGGGTGACGCAGACTGGCTTCATCGAAGGGATTCGGAACGGTCTCCTTGATGGAGATCTCCAAGGTACCGGTTTTGCGGTCAAACTGCTTGACCACGCAGGTCAGCTCATCGCCCGGATGATACTGTTCCCGCAGATCGGGAATAGCGGCATAGCTCATATCGCGCTGCGAGAGGTTGATATCGTAGCCATAGCATTCGACCAGGCACCGGCGCGGGCCGACAGCCAGCACATGGCACGGAACGCGGCTGCCCGGCTGGTGGAGCGGCTGTGCGGAGAAGAAGTAGCGCCGGGATGCCAGCGCCAGACGGCGGGAGCCGATAGCGAAGCCCGCTTCACGATCCACATGGGTAACAACAAAATCGATCTGAGCGCCCGGCATGTTCCGTAAAACGAACGCCGGGCGTTCTTCACTTTCTGCCCACATTTCCGTTTCCGGGATCAAAATGCGGGCGCGGAACGGCACAATGACCGCACAGTACATCCGCTTGGTCTCGACCTGTCCGGTCTGCGCGCTGCGGACGGTCATGGAATGGGGATCGACGCCGATGATCGTGCCGCGCATGACGCTTCGGCTGCGGAAGGAGGCATAGATCGTGTTCCACTCCTGCCGCTGCTCCGGCGAGAGATCCTGATCGAGCGCACGGAAGTCCAGATCGTAGAAGGATTTCTTCTCTGGTTCGCTTGGTTCTGGCAGTTCTTCCGCTGCGCTCGATTCTTCTTCGCCGTATGGCTGCATGGGTTCTTCGATTTGCGGCGCCAATCCGGGCCGTTCTGCGGGGGTGAGTTCTTCAATGTCGGTGATTTCCGGCTGCACAGTTTCTTCCTGCAGCACTTCGGGTTCGGCTTTCTTTCTGGGCATATGTAGTTCCTCCTGTAATAATTATTTTCTGGCAAAGAAGCGGTGCGTGCCGTTTTCTTGCCGGATCGCAAAAATGACGGGTCTGGTGTATGAAAACGCCTCTGGCTTGATGCTATCAGGCAGCAGAACGATGATTTTTTCGTCCCGCCGGATCTCACGCTCCGGCGGCGGATCACTGCCGGACACGATGACAAACTGCTTGAAACTGGGTTCTCCAAGCGAGAAGCGGAGAGGGATGTGTTGATCCACGGCATAGAAATTGTCCGGCTGCGCCGCGGACAGCTCCAGCATCACGTCAATAGCTTCTATCCGCTGTGTAGAAGGCTGCGCTCCAATTTGTGTGACAATGCCATCTGTGATTTGCAGCAGCCCGCCCATCTGCATCTGGCGCACACAGGCATTGGTCACGCGTATGGCATCGTCAATCGATGAAAAGGCAAACGTCTTTTGCAGCAGCGCGGCAAGCTGCCGCAGCTCCGCGCAGCCGAGCTTTTCGAGTGCCGCAAGCAGATACTTTTGCTGTTTCGTCAGCAGCATCAGCCTCGCCCCTTTCCCGGCGGCGAGCGCAGCGAATTGAGATATGGGTCAACCAGCAGGTCACTTTCTGTTTCCGTGATGCAGTTATAGATAGTTGACATAACGTATTTTGTAGAATCCCTGACCGGCACATTCCGGTTCGCGTGCAATTTGCTCTCCGTTTCTTGCAGGACAAAATAGTTCAGCCGGTGCAGCCGTGACCGCACCCTGCTTCGCGGCAGAACAGCCTGCCCGATACGCAGATTGTCCGAGTAAAAAAGCCGCTCTATGGCATTTTCAAAAACGCGCGCCACCTCCGGCTCGAAATACGAAAGCTCACAAGCATCCAGAATGCCCGTGAGCTCTTTTTCATCGTCCGCCGGTCCGTCCTCCGAAGGTACGGATGGACTGACATCTGAGAAAGCTATATCAGGTTGACTAAAATCAGTATTACTTGCACCCGGATCCTGCGGTTCTGGAACATCAGAATCTGCGGTTCTAAAAGCAGGGATTCCGGGGTTCTGGGGCGGCAGATCCTGCAGCTCTTCCGCGTCAAGAAGCGCAGAATCCGTGGTTCTGGAACCGCAGGATTCATACTCCCTTGATGAAAACGGTGCGCATTCGTAGCTGGAATCATCGATGGGCGTGACGCTGGCCAGATAGATCTGATTGGCATCGCCGCGGCCGCAGCGCTTTTCCCATATCAGCTGAAGCTCCGCCAGCTTGCGAAAGGCCGCTGTGACGCGCTGCTCACAGATGCGAAGTTCCTTTGCAAGCGCCTTGCGGGGGAAGATCACGAATACCTCGTCCGCGTCATTGACCCAGCCGTTTCGCCGCGAAAGCTGAAAGCGGTTGAGAAGAAATGTATACGTCACTTTCGCGTCCAGACTCATATCCGCATATCGCGGGTCGGAAAATAACCATCGCGGCATCTGCATGTGCCAGACATTCTGTACGTCCGTCTGCCGCATAAGCCGGAAACTTGGATGCTCGGTCAGCTTGGCTGCTTTCATGGGGATTCCTCCTGTTTTAAGTAAATGGGCAAAAGGTGCAAATAATACAAAAAATAATTCGTGAATTGGTGCAATAAACTATGGATAGCGCGTGATGGCCCGTTCGTTTCCAACCATATTGCTGTGCGTGTCCGTTGCTGATCAAAGTGTAGCTGCATACGATAAGTGCCAAAAATGCGGAAGTAGAGTGCGATATTCGTACGAATTTTGCGTCGCTCTTGACCATGCACGCTTTTTACACATAATATCAGTAGACGCAGACTTGAAAACTTAGCGCAATTATGCTAAACTGTAAGCGATAGGAGGCTGATACTATGAACATGATTCGTCCGGTTTCCGACCTGAGAAACAACTTTGCGGAGATCTCCAAAACCGTCCACGAAACCGCGCAGCCGGTGTTTCTGACGAAAAACGGCTACGGCGATATGGTCGTTCTGAGCATGGAAGCGTTTGAAAACCTGCAATTTGAAAGTGAAATCTACTTCAAGCTGCAAGCCGCCGAGCGCGAAGCAGAGCTGTCCAGCGAACGCTATTCCTCCAAGGATGTTCTGAAAGCGATGAAAGATGCCATTGGAGGATCTAAGGTTGTATAACGTCGAGTATTTGCTGTCTGCCGTGCAGGACATGGTAGAGATCGTCCTGTATATTGCACGGGAGCTGAACAATCCAGCAGCGGCAGAGCGCATTGCGGAACGATTGGCCGAGGCCGGAGAAAGTCTGCGGGATTTTCCGTATGCGCAGCCAGCCTATACGCCGCTGCGCCCGTTAAAGCACGAGTATCGAAAGCTGCTCGTTGAGAACTATATGATGCTCTACTGGGTGTCCGAGACAGAAAAGCGCGTGACGATTGCAAGGGTGGTTTATGCCCGCCGGGATTACACGAAGCTGTTGGAGTGATACTGGGTGCCAGATAGGCCGATTGCCAAGATAGCACAGTGAAGAATGTAATGAAGGCAAAATCATGCTATATGGAGGCAACGATATGAACATTCGTCCGTCAGCGGCCATTCGCCAGAACTACAATGAAATTGCCGAACTTTGCAGAAAAACAGCGGAGCCGGTCTAACTGACCAAAAACGGCGAGGGCGATCTGGCCGTCATGGATATTGAATCCTTCAACCGCCAGAAAAAAATGCTGAAGCTCCGGGAAGAGCTTCTGGCTGTTGAGGAAGGCCGACTTGCGGGCAGAACCGGCTGCACCGTCGATGAACTGGATGCGTATCTGGACAGCGTGATTGCAGGAGCCTGATGCTATGGTAAAAGAAAAGACCTACACCGCCATTGTTTCTGACCGCGCGAAACGGGTGCTTGCATCGCATTTCCGGTTTCTCGCCAACATGAGCAAAAGATGCCGAACCTTGTCTGGATTACATAATTTTCCTATAATTAAGCCGGAATAATTTCTTGGAGAGATAATATGTGATGATTCGTTCTGCAGCGGCCCTTCGGAATGACTACGATGGCATGGTGAAGCTCTCGACCGAAAAGCAGGA
>ENA-OYXD01001528-OYXD01001528.1-human-gut-metagenome-genome-assembly--contig:-NODE-1528-length-10451-cov-5.472489_pt1 | contig 10451 bp, 8 predicted proteins | sample MGYA00244818_ERZ653412 | MGnify/ENA primary metagenome ERZ653412 (study PRJEB26926, sample SAMN06165146) | human gut metagenome | biome: ENVO:00009003; feature: ENVO:2100002; material: ENVO:00002003...
ATATAATTGTAAACGAATAATTAAAAATTGAAGAAAGGGGAAAGAACTATGAATGTCAAGAAATTCACGAGTTATGCAGTAGCATTGATGATGAATGTCTCATTAGCACCTATAAATGCGAATGCTCTTACTACTGATAACGCAGTGACGAACGGTTATTATAACGATTCTGGTCAGTGGGTTCAAGGTGAATTAGATCAGACCCTGCCAGAAGGTATTCATTCAGTTGATAAAACAGCTGAAGCACTTGGTAACAACACTTATAGGATGAAATTAAAGGTTGTTACTAAACAGAAGGTTGAAACTTTTACCAAGAAGTCAGCTACAGTTCTTGTTGTGGATACTTCGGGAAGTATGGATGGCAATCGTATTAGAAACTTAAAAGCAGCAGCAAATGCTTTTGTGAATTCATATGCTGGTGATAAAGAAAATGTTGGACGTTATCTTGCGGTTGTTGATTTTGCAACTCATGTTGAAGTACCGTTAAATTGGACGGATGTCTCTTCTACTAGAGGTAAAAACAAAGCATTTGAAGCAATCAAAAATCTAAAAGCTGGTGGTGGAACAAACCTAGATGCTGGTATTAAACAAGCCACATCTTTATTCTTAAAAGATGCAGTGAAACAAATTCAAAAAGACAACAGAAATACAGTCGTATTAACTGATGGAACACCTACTTATTATCTTAAAGATTGTGAAGGTGGATGTACTTTTTTACATACACATGTCACAATTGATGGCATAACATATGATTTAGCTGGTGATGGTGGAGAAGGTAGTGAAAAAACTGTTGAAGCAACATCTAAAGATGCTAATCTTCTAAAAGATCAGTCTACAGTTTATACAGTATGTTATGGGGCAGCAAAAGATAAAGCATATGAAGATGGTCCTACAGTTTCTGAATTCTTAAAAGGCAGTATCGCAACAAGTCGTGATAAAGCATATGATTCAAGTGATGCTGATGATTTAGCTAAAGTGTTTAAGGCTATTTCTGAAAGTGTTACCACTAGTATTACTGGTAAAGACTTAGAAGTATTTGATGGAGCTGCTCCATTTGTATCAGTAAGTCAATTACCTCCATCTGTACAGCAGGATACAAGTGGCTTTAAGTGGAAACTTGCAAATGCAACGACTACAACAGAAGGTACTCAGACTTATTATACTTATGAGTTAGAATACTATGTTACATTAGATGCTCATCATCCTGAATTTAAAGAAGGAAAACTTTATCCATTAAATGGTGAAACATATATTGCTATGCCTGATGGAAGTAAAGTTAAATTCCCAATTCCAGGTGCAACAGGAATCAAGTCACGTTATACAGTTACTTATACTGATGGCGTTGATGGTGAAGTCGTATTTGAAGATAAGGTAATTCCTGATTTAGTAGTAGGTACACCAACACCTAAATTTGATGAAACACCTACAAGAGCAGGTTATACATTCAAAGGATGGTCACCTGCAGTTGAAGAAAAGGTTACAAAGAACATCACTTACAATGCAACTTGGGTTATGAACTGGGTGCAAATGAATTCAGCACCAGTTATTAAAGCAACTGACAAGACAATTGAAGTGGGTTATATATTTGATCCTAAGGCTGATGTAACTGCAACAGACGAAGAAGATGGAGATATCACTGATAAGATTGAAATTTTAGAGAATGAAGTAGATACAACTAAACCTGGCAAGTATGAAGTGACTTACAAGGTAACAGATAGCGGTGGTGCATCTCATGTTAAGACTATCAAGGTTACAGTAAATCCTAAGATGCGTCTCGTGGGCTCGGAGATGTGTATAAGAGACAGAGATAAGACTCTTACAGTTGGTGATACATTTGATCCTAAAGCTGACGTTACTGCAACAGACGCTGAAGATGGAGATCTAACTGATAAGATTGAAGTATTAAAGAATGAAGTAGATACTACTAAGGCTGGTAAGTATGAAGTCACTTACAAGGTAACAGATAATCAGGGTGCATCTCGCACTAAGACTATTACAGTTACTGTAAATCCTAAGATTGAACCTCTTAACGAAGCACCAACTATTGATGTAACTGATAAGGAAATCACAGTCGGTGATAAGTTTGATCCAAAAGAAGGCGTTACTGCAAAAGATAAAGAAGATGGTAATTTAACTGATAAGATTGAAATCTTAAAGAATACAGTTGATTCATCTAAGCCTGGCGTATATGAAGTTACTTACAAAGTAACAGATAGTAAAGGCACATCTTGCACAAAGACTATAAAGGTTACAGTGAAAGAAAAAGCTCCTGCTCCAAGCAAGGATAACAATAAAACTACTACAGTTGCTCCTAAGACAGGCGATTCTACAAACGTATCTGCAGTGATTGCATTACTTGCAGTAAGTGGTATTGCATTACTCGCATTACTAAAGAAAAAGAAAGTATCATAGTATAACTAAGATATATATTTAACCAAGGGACAGTCGAGAAATCGGCTGTCATTTTGACTCTTATCATGTTATGTATGACTTTACATTTTCTATAGTCCTTAATATTCATTCTACTGCCGCATTCTGGACAGGAGATAATGGTTCTTTTAAGCGTGATATAATAAATCACTTCTTTTTCATTAATTTCAATCGTATGAGACTGTACAAGGGATTCATAATCCCCTAAAATAATTCTTAGATCATTATCCAATTTGTGATCTCCTTTCGCTTTGATTTAATATGAGCAAATTAATGATACAGCGAAAGGTTTTTAATTACATAAAAATAGTTGAAAAAGTGGGAGCCATAGTGTGCCCCCCCCCACAAAAATTAAAGACTCATCTTGTGGTTTTTGATGCACTATAGGGCTATAGAAGAGATGTTCTTGAATATGCGAATAAATTAGAAAAGTTTGATGGAAAATTAGGTGTCTTATTAGATACGTTAAGAGATGATTATTTATTCATTATCACAGCAAATCATGGTAATGATTCAACACATACCGGAACAGATCATACAAGAGAAAAAGCCATTTATTGCATATTCTACATCTCAGAAAAAAAACAGGGGAACTAGAAGAAACTGATACATTTGCGATTATTGGTGCAACAATTACAGAAAATTTTGGAATTAAGATACCAGAAAACACAATTGACTACTTTATTTGAGATAAACTGTTATAATAGAATATATAAAGAGAGGTAAAAATAAAATGAACACAAATGATATTTTAAAAAAAGTAGACCACACATTATTGGCTCAGACAGCTACTTGGGAAGACATTAAGGTGATCCTTGATGATGGAATCAAATATGGTACAGCATCTGCATGTATTCCAGCTGCTTATGTTAAACAGGCAGCAGAATATGTGGATGGTAAACTTCCTATCTGTACAGTTATTGGATTCCCAAATGGATACAGTACAACTGCAGTAAAAGTATTTGAAACAAAGGATGCTATTGAGAATGGTGCATCTGAAATTGATATGGTTATTAATATCGGATTCTTAAAAGATAAGAGATATGAAGAAGTAGAAGATGAAATCCGTCAGATTCATGAAGCGTGTGATGGTAAAATCTTAAAGGTTATTATTGAAACATGTCTTCTTACAGAAGAAGAAAAGATCAAGATGTGTGAATTAGTCACAAATGCAGGGGCAGAATACATTAAGACATCAACAGGGTTCTCAACTGCAGGCGCTACATTTGATGATGTAAAGTTAATGCATGATCATGTAGGTGAAGGAGTTAAAGTAAAAGCAGCAGGTGGTATTAGCTCATTTGATGATGCTGAAAAGTTCATTGAACTTGGTGCTGACAGACTTGGTACAAGCCGTCTTGTAAAAATCATGAAGAATACAGACACTGGTGCAGGTTACTAAAAGTAAAGAACCATAATCCTTTATATAGGACTATGGTTCTTTTTTACGCAATGAAATAAAAAAAACAGACACATATGTGTCTGTTAAGTTCTAAATGGTGGAGCCTAGGAGGATCGAACTCCTGACCTCCTGCGTGCAAAGCAGGCGCTCTCCCAGCTGAGCTAAGGCCCCGGAAAAATTTTAAATAAACATGGTGGGCCTGAATGGATTTGAACCATCGACCTCACCCTTATCAGGGGTGCGCTCTAACCAACTGAGCTACAGGCCCGTTCCTTGACTGCTCACCTATAATACCATGTAGAAATACACTCGTCAACAAAAAAATACATAAAATTAAACTACAAATAAATAAAGTCCCATTTAAGGGACTTTATTAGTTCTTAATTTTCTTTTAAATGGGCAATATCGATATATGAAGGAATACCATTCTTATAAGTAATAGCAATTTCCCCCTGAATTAATGGATATAAGTAATCATAAAGTTCTTGAGTGATATCATTACCTTCTTTAGTAATCCATTCTGCTGGAACTTTCTGTTCTAGGTTCGCAATATCTTGTACATTACTATAGATACATTCTGCAGTATATGGATCATTGCTAGTTCTCTTAACCCCCATCATAACATTTGTATGATCAGCAAGTGCTGTTTCTACAGCCTTTTTACCAATAAAGAAAGACTCATCAATATCTACTTTAGAGGCAATATGCATTGCACATCTTTGTAGTACATTTAATTCGATACTTCTTACTTTGCATCCAAAATGTTCTTTACAGATATTTTCTAATACCTTACCAGTACCAAAATGGATTGGATGACCAAATGCATCATACTGCTGTGAATCACCACTGTCTAAGAAGTTTCCGTTTTCATCATGAATACCTTCACTTACTGCAATCATGATAGAAGACTTTTCTTTGAACTTTTCTTCAATATCCTTTAAGAAACGTTCTTTATCAAATACGACTTCCGGTAAATAAATGAGATCAGGGGCATCATTACTTTCAGTTCTTGCAAGTGCACTCGCAGCAGTTAACCAACCTGCATTACGTCCCATGATTTCTACAATAGTAATCGCATCTAGCTTATAGATAGAAGAATCATAAGCAATTTCTAACATAGAACTTGCAACATACTTTGCAGCTGAACCAAAGCCTGGAGTGTGATCTGTACCCATCAAATCATTATCGATAGTCTTTGGAATCCCAATGAAGTGAATAGGGGAATTGATTGTTTCACCATAAGCTGCAAGTTTAGCCACAGTGTCCATAGAATCATTTCCACCAATATAGAAGAAATCAGTGATTTCTAAATCATTAAATTTTTTAAATAACAAGTCGTAAGTGTCTTTATCATCACTTACTGTAGGCAGCTTATAACGACAGCTTCCTAAATACATTGCTGGGGAATGCTTTAATGCATCAATTTTTTCCTCAGAATTAAATGTTGTACCTAGATCCATGAAGTGATCTTCTAATAGTCCCTGGATACCATTAACCATACCATAAATATGAGTAAATCCTTCTTCCTGGCATTGAGTAATAACACCTGCAAGAGAGGCGTTGATGGCAACCGTAGGCCCACCAGACTGACCAATAAAACAATTTTTCGTATTCATTTTATGCTCCTTTTGTATATTTCATCCCCATTTTAACATCAAATGCATTTGATAGAAAGATTTAATAGTTATTAATAGTAAAAATACAGGATGATAATTAATTATGCTAAAAAGGTTAGCCTATTTATTGTGGGATTCTATGAAAGCAATGATTACAGCAGTGAGTACAATCATTGAGATAGAAAACCGATGAAGTATAAAGAAATGTTTGTATAAGCGACTCCACCAAACAGATACCACTTCCAATCCTAGGTGTAAACGATTCTCCAATACACCTATGGTGCTGAAGCAATTAATATGGCTGTGAAGTTAGCCAAGAAATATTCTAGTGATAAGAAGCGATATAAAGAATATGTCAATTTTAGGAAATGAAAATGTACCTCTATCATTATCAGAATTCCAAATATTTGATAGAATGCTAGAAAGAAACATTACTTCTGATGAACTACAAGAATACATAGACTATGTATTAGTGATATTCAATCAATGGAACGGGAAAGGGAAATTGTTTATTTCTGAAAAAAGGGCTTCTGTTGTTATGCTGAGAGACAATGAATGGATATGTAAAACAGGTATGAGGTATACTGACTGCGGTGAAAATTATATGGCTATATTGGAGGTGCTTAAACGATGGGAAAAATAGATAATGTTGATTTTGAAGAAGATAGATATTGTCCTGTGTTTAATCGAATCATTGATTGCGAGTGGTGTTATGAATCTCTTATGGGAATATCTAAATTAGCAAAGAAAAGCGCCATTAAGGAATTGGACGAAATAGCTGAGGATAAAATGGAAGATGCGTTTCTAAAATGCAAAAAGTGCAAATATAGTGAATTAACAGATTGATTTCAATTATTGTTTTTGAAAAAAGGGGAATCATATGACAAGAGATGATTGTCATGTGATTGTTTATCGGATTCTATCCTACCTGTATATGCATTTAAAGCATTGATGTATCGCTCATTAGATCTGACGGGTATAGAACATGGCAATGAACACATTAAAGTATTCAACTATTTTTTGGGCTAAACTAGATATACATCTTATGAAGTATAGAAATATATATGTGTTAGAAACAAAATACACGATAATAATTAATTATAGTATTTTATTGCATATCAGCGTATAATGGTAGATAAGGAGGATTGAAAGATTATGTCTAAGAAGTATTTATCTATGGATGGTAATACTGCTGCTGCTCATGTTGCATATGCATTTTCTGAAGTAGCAAGTATCTATCCAATTACCCCTTCTTCACCAATGGCCGAACATGCTGAAGAATGGGCTTCACAGGGAAGAAAAAATATTTTTGGATCTGCTGTAAACGTAGTTGAAATGCAGTCAGAAGCAGGTGCTGCTGGTGCTGTACACGGTGCTTTACAGGGTGGTGCTTTAGCTACTACATTTACTGCATCTCAGGGTCTATTATTAATGATTCCTAACCTTTATAAGATTCAGGGTGAAATGCTTCCAGGTGTTTTCCATGTAGCTGCAAGAGCTCTTGCAACTAGTTCATTAAATATCTTTGGGGATCATCAGGATGTTTATGCCTGCCGTCAAACAGGTATCCCTATGCTTTGTTCACATTCTGTACAGGAAGTTATGGATTTAGCGGGTGTTGCACACTTAACTGCAATTAAAGCAGGTGTACCATTTATCCATTTCTTTGATGGTTTCAGAACATCTCATGAAATTCAGAAAGTTGAAGTTCTTGATTATGAAACTTTAGCTTCATTAGTAGATCATGATGCAATTAAGAAATTTAAAGCAAACGCACTTAACCCACATACTAATCCAGTAGAACGTGGTGGTGCAGATAATGATGATATCTATTTCCAGAGCAGAGAAGCTCAGAATAAGCATTATGATGCAGTTGTAGAAATTGCTGCAGATTACATGAAGAAGATTTCTGAAATTACTGGTAGAGAATATGCTCCATTTACATACTATGGTGATCCAGAAGCAGATAGAGTTATTATCGCAATGGGTTCAGTAACTGAAACTATTAAAGATACTATTGATGAAATGGCTAAAGAAGGAGAAAAAGTTGGTGTTATTAAAGTACATCTTTATAGACCTTTCTCTCCAAAATACTTAAAGGCTGTTTTACCAGCAACTGCTAAGAAGATTGCTGTACTTGATCGTACTAAGGAAATGGGTGCTACTGGTGAACCATTATACCTTGATGTATGTTCAGTCGTTAGAGATGCTGATACATTAGTTATTGGTGGTCGTTATGGTATGGGTTCTAAGGATACTACACCTCAGCATATCAAGGCTGTTTATGATCACTTAAATTCAGATAATCCATTTACAGGATTCACAATTGGTATTAAGGATGACGTAACTCATTTATCATTACCTGATGTTCATGGATTCCATATCAATTCCGGTGTTACTCAGTGCTTATTCTACGGTTTAGGTTCTGATGGTACTGTATCTGCAAATAAGTCTTCTATTAAGATTATTGGTGATAATACTGATTTATACTGCCAGGCTTATTTCGCATATGACTCTAAGAAGGCTGGTGGAGCTACTCGTTCTAACTTAAGATTTGGTAATAAGCCAATTAGAGCAACTTACTATGTAAATAGAGCAGACTTCATCTCTTGTTCATTAGACAACTACTGCTTAAAGTATGATATGTTGAAGAACTTAAAAGATGGTGGACGTTTCTTATTAAATACTGAATTTACTAAAGAAGAAATCGCTGATTATCTTCCAAATAGAGTAAAGAAACAGTTAGCAGATAAACATGCTAAGTTCTATATTATTAATGCCAACAAGATTGCTGGTGAAATCGGTATGGGTAGACGTACAAATACTATCCTACAGTCAGCATTCTTCGCATTAAATGAACAGATTCTTCCAATCGAAGAAGCTGTTACTAAGATGAAAGAAATGGCTAAGAAGTCTTACAGCAACAAGGGTGAAAATATCGTCCAGGCTAACTATAAGGCTATCGATGCTGGTAAAGATGCAATTGAAGAAGTAACTGTAGATCCAGAATGGTCTAACTTAACTGTATTACCATTAAGAAAACCAACTGGTGATGATTACTTTGATAACTTCGTAGCTCCTATCAATGCACTTGAAGGTTATGACCTTCCAACTTCAGCATTCTTAGATAAGCTTGATGGTACTATGCAGAATGGTGTAGCAATTAAAGAAAAACGTGCCATTGCTATTCAGGTTCCTAAGTGGGAAAAAGACAACTGTATCCAGTGTAATCAGTGTGCTATGGTATGTCCTCATGCAACTATCCGTCCATTCTTAATGACTGAAGAAGAAATCAAGAATGCACCAGAAGATATTACAAACGATGTATTAAAACCAATTGGTAAGGGTGTTGAAGGATTATCATTCCGTATCCAGGTTTCTCCTGATAACTGCGTAGGTTGTGGATTATGTGCAACTGTATGTCCAGGTAAACGTGGTGAAAAGGCACTTACAATGGTTCCAGTTAAGGAAGAATTAGAACATTCTGCTTTATCTGAATATGTATACAACAATGTAGAATATAGAGATGACAAGTATCCTACAACTACAGTGAAGGGTGTTGGATTCATGAAGCCTTACTTTGAAGCTTCTGGTGCCTGTGCTGGTTGTGGTGAAACTCCATATTATCGTTTAGCTTCTCAGTTATTCGGTTCTGATATGAGAATTGCGAACGCTACTGGATGTTCATCAATCTATACTGGTTCAACTCCATCTACTCCATGTACTACTGATAAGAATGGTCATGGTATGGCTTGGGCTAACTCATTATTCGAAGATAATGCTGAATTTGGTTTCGGTATGAAGCTTGCAGAAAACTACATGTCTAAACATATCTTAGAAATCATTGAAGCAAATAAGAATGATGTAGAACCAGAATTAAAAGAAATTCTTGAAAAATATGAAGCTGTTAAGGGTCAGAGAGTAGAAGAAAAGGCTCTTTATAACGAATTAGTAGAAAAAATTGCAGCTTCAGCTAATGAACCTATCAAGGAATTACTTGATATGAAGGGTGAATTAGTGACTAAGTCTCAGTGGATCATCGGTGGTGACGGATGGGCTTATGATATCGGCTACGGAGGATTAGACCACGTTCTTGCTAATGATCAGAATGTCAATGTATTAGTTCTTGATACAGAAGTATATTCTAACACTGGTGGACAGTCTTCTAAATCATCACAGGCTGCTTCTATTGCAAAGTTCACTGCAAGTGGTAAGAAGGTTGCTAAGAAAGACTTAGCTCAGATTGCTATGGCTTATGGTCATGTATATGTTGCACAGATTGCTTTAGGTGCTAACCCAATGCAGGCTATTAAGGCTATGAAGGAAGCTGAATCTTATGATGGACCATCATTAATTATTGCTTATGCACCATGTAATGAACATCATATCAAGGGTGGATTAATTAACTCTTCAAGACAGGAAAAATGGGCTGTTGAATGTGGTTACTTCAACTTATTAAGATACGACCCACGTTTAACTGAAGAAGGTAAGAACCCACTTACAATTGATTCTAAGGCTCCTGATTATTCTAAGTTCAAAGACTTCTTAATGAGTGAAAACAGATTCTCTCAGTTAGTTAAGATCAATCCTGAAAATGCAGAAGCATTATTCGATAAGTGTCTAGTAGATGCCAAACGTCGTCGTGCAAGAGCAGAAGCACTTGCTAAAGATTTTGATGCTGCTGAATAATTTATACGAAAGAGATAGTAGAAATGCTATCTCTTTTCTTTACGTTTATAACATACTGAAAAGATAGGTATATTGCTTGCTATTTGTATGTATTATTTCTATACTAGAAGTGGGTGATGGATATGAAGAGTGTACTAATAAAAGATACAACAAGAGAAGAAAGAAAAAGAATTATACAAGAAGCATTGGATTGTAATGATTCTGCAGGATGTGAGAACTGCAGTGGATGCGGCTTGTTTGGGGCTGGAGATCCTTTCGAAATGTATGAAGATTATATAGCTGTCTCTTATACACATCTCCGAGCCCACGAGACG
>ENA-OYXD01001548-OYXD01001548.1-human-gut-metagenome-genome-assembly--contig:-NODE-1548-length-10376-cov-3.796822_pt1 | contig 10376 bp, 12 predicted proteins | sample MGYA00244818_ERZ653412 | MGnify/ENA primary metagenome ERZ653412 (study PRJEB26926, sample SAMN06165146) | human gut metagenome | biome: ENVO:00009003; feature: ENVO:2100002; material: ENVO:00002003...
TTATGCGATCGTCGGCAGCGTCAGATGTGTATAAGAGACAGTCGCGGTGGCGGCGGTGGTGCTGAACCGCATGAAGTCCAGCAAGTTCCCCAACAGCATGAGCGGCGTGATTTACCAGAGCGGCGCGTTTTCTGTGGTAAGCGATGGGCAGATCAACCTTTCGCCGGATGAAACGGCGATCAAGGCTGCGCGCGACGCCATGAACGGCTGGGATCCCACCAACGGGTGCCTGTATTATTACAACCCCGCAAAGACGACAAACCAATGGATGCTTTCCAAGCCTGTGCTGCTTCGGATTGGGAACCATTCGTTTTTCCGGGGCTGAGGAGGAAACGCAATATGAATCAGAAAACAAAGGATACGTTGGAACGCATCGTACTGCCGGCAATTCTCGCCATCGCGCTTGTTGCCGTAGCGTTCTGGGGCTCGGAGCAATCCGCTCTGGCTGAGGAATATAAAACCAGCACAACTGCGATGTATACCCGGGCGTTCACGGAACTCTGCGATAATATAAACAACCTTGAGACAGCGCTCGGGAAGCTTCGCGTCACCGCGTCGCCCGCACAATATGTGTTGTTGCTGGACGATGTCTGGCGGCTTTCAGGCGCAAGCGTGAGCCTGATGTCGCAGATCCCGGCATCCCACATTGACACGGCAGACTTGAACAGCTTTGTGGTGCGCCTGGGAGATTATGCGCACGGGCTTACCAAAAAGGCTGTGCGCGGCATCCCGATGACGGAGGAGGATCAGGCGCAGCTTGCGGAGCTGCACAACGCCTGCATCCGCATCGGCGCGGAGTTAAACGAGCGCCTTGCGGTGGGGGATATTCCCGTTGCGGTTCTCACCAACGATGGGTATTTCACATCGGAAGCATCGGAAGCATCCGAAGCTGGACAAGGCGAGGGTGAAGGCAGTGGGCAATATGAGGAGCAGGAGGGACTTGAAGAGTTCCCGACGCTGATTTATGACGGGCCGTTTTCCGAAAGCACCGAGAAGCAGGAGGCCAAAGGGCTTACCGGCAACCCGGTCAGCGAGGAGGAAGCACGCACGATTGCGGCAAAGGTAGCGGGACTTTCCGAAATTGAGCCACAGGGCGCTTCGGATGGGACGATTCCCGCGTACGATTTCCATGGTACATATGAGGACGGGCGCGAGGTGGATATTTCCATCACAAAAACGGGCGGACATTTGCTGTGGCTAATGTCAAGCGCCACAGGCGGCGCTGAGGGCGTGCCGGATGAGGCGGAGACAGCCCGCTTCCGGGAGGCGGCGGAAAAGTATCTTGTTGAAAACGGGTATGCCGGCATGCGTGCCACCTATGCCCAGTATTACGGCGGCTGTGCGCTCATCAACTTTGCGGCAACGCAGGGGGACGTGATCCTGTACAGCGATCTTGTGAAAATTTGGGTAGACCGGAAAACGTGCGGCGTGATCGGCGTGGATGCACGCAATTACCTGTTCAGCCACACGGAACGCACGCTCAATGCGCCTTCCATTCCGATGGAGGAGGCGGAAGGCATGCTTTCTGAGAACCTCACCGTGAAGGACCGGGCGCTCGCTTTCATCCCGATTACGCCGCAAACAGAGCGGCTGTGCTATGAGTTTAAGGGCACCTGCGGCGAGGAGGAATACATCGTGTACATCAACGCAGAAACGGGAGACGAGGAGCAAATCTTCCGCATCATCAACACAGAGGATGGGCAATTGGTGATGTAGCACATAAGGCCGAAGGCGCAGGCGGCAATGCAGGGAAAACCTTGCTTCGCAAGCAGCGCTGCGCAATCAATGCACGTACCGCCAAGTGCGATGGGATCCCCGGGGGCCGCGGCCCCCGGCCCCGCGGTTTTATTTGACGGGCTGTGGGCGCACCCGCGTGCGCCCTTTTTGTGCGCGATAAAAGCCGCAAGGGGGGAATTCTTCAATTTACCGCATGTTTTCACGAATTCTTTTCATTTCCGCGTTTGACAAGCGTGCTTAAATGCACTACGCTATTGATAATCTTTGGAAGGGCGGTGCACTGCGCTTGTTTGACGCTTATTCTACGGCGCGGGAAGCCGCTGCCGCCTTGCTGCGCCGCGCAGGAATTGCATCCGCGCAGGATGAGGATCTCCGCGCCTGTGCGGAGGGCTACGAGCTTTCGAGCGCGCTTGCGCAGCGGCTTGGCATTGCGCCGGAGAAGTGCCTTCTCGCCGTGCGCGCGGCGGAGGCGGAGGCGCCTGCGCTGCTCTGTGGCGCAAAAATGTGTTCCGAGGCCGTGCTCAGGGGCGGACATATCTGCTTTGCACTGACGGATGCGGCTTATACGGCGCTGATCCATGCCGTGATGAACGATGCGCAACTGCCTGCGTTGCCGGAGGACACGGAACGCCTTCTTCCGTATGCGGTGGCGCGCATGCGGATGCTTGCGCGCAAAGAAAGCGCAGGCTGCCCGGACAGCACCGAAGTGCGCCGCGCGCTTTGGCTGTGCTTTGGCATTGCGGAAGCAGGGCTGAGCTGCCGGGAGCTGCAGGCGCGCGCAGCGCGTGCGGCGCGTGCGGTGCTCGCAATCGGGCGCGGGATGCCGGTGCGGGAGCGCGCAGAGCTGCTTTCCCGCTGTGGGGATGTGGGCGGATGCGCTGCGCGGCTTTTGGCCTATGCTTTGGGCCGGGCGGGCACAAAACCGGATTTTATAGAAAGTTGAGGATAGATAGTATGATTTTGAAATGGTTGGGACATTCCTGTTTCCTTCTGACGAGCGATTCCGGCGTGCGGGTCCTGATGGATCCATGTGCGCCGAAGACGGGGTATACCATCGCACCGGTAGAGGTCGATGCCGTGACTGCGAGCCACGATCACTACGACCATAACTATTTTGAGGCCGCGCTGGGCGATCCGGTACGCATTACAGAGCCGGGCATGCACGAGGTTCATGGCGTGCGCATCACGGGCATTCCCACCTGGCACGATAAAGAACACGGCGCGAAACGTGGGCGCAACATCATGTTTCTGGTGGAGATGGATGGAATCCGCTTGCTGCATGCGGGCGACCTTGGCCATTTGCCGGACGAAGCAGCCATTGCGGCGGCCGGACGGGTGGATGTTTTGCTCGCCCCCATCGGCGGCGTGTTTACCATCGATGGGGAAGAAGCGAAGAAGCTTGCGGAGCTGCTACATCCCAAAGTATTCGTGCCCATGCACTATAAGACGGAGCAGCTCAGCTTTGAGTTGGGCGGACTTAAGCCGTTCCTTGATTCGATCAAGGGCGGAGCGATTCACCGCATGCGCCAGAGCGAAGCCACGCTTACGCCGGAAAGCCTCGGTTCCGGCCGCGTGCTGGTGCTGGAATGTGCAAAGCCGGGCGCTGCGGCGTAACGGAGTGTCGAAAAAGTGGCCATTGGCCACTTTTTCGAGTTTTCTCAGCGTTTGCCTCTCGCTGCGCTCCCGGGCGGCAAACGCTGCAAGGTGCGCCCCCCTGCGGGGTTCCATCCGTTCCGGCGTTCGATCCGCCGGAGCCGGAATGAAGACAAGGGGCTGCGGCCCCTTGGCAATCCCCGGTTTTTTGACAGCATGAAAAGCGCCTGCCCCCGTTTTGCGGTTCAGGCGACGCGCGCGGCGTTATTCCTGCCCGCCGCCTTTGGGTGTGAAGCGCAACTCCTCGCCGCAGTCCGGGCAGTAGAACACGGTGTTGGAATAATAATAGAATATGTTGTGCGCGAGGATGTGGCGACTTCCACAGCGTGGGCAGATGAATACGACAGCCTTGAGCACCACCCCGAGGATGATAAAGCCGATTGCCATGAGAGATGGCAAGACGCGCCGGAATTCGGAAGCCCGTGGGGGACGCGTGAAGCTCAAGACCAGGATCGCAACAATGGCGATGGCATAGATTATTCTTAAAACGCGAATCCATTTGTAGTTCAGCACAGCTCCTCCTTTTGACTGCGAAGTGCTGGTATTGTTCCTATTCAGACCATTCATTCGGAGATGGGCTGCTGCTTTCTGAATGCAGCCCTGCCACACCCGATAAGCAATGCGAGCCCGAAGATCAACAGCAGGATTCCCAGAAAGAACATCCATAGCAGCCTATAGCTTTGCAGAGCCATCAAAAACGAATAAAATGTATCGCATCTGTGGTTGGCAATGCAAAGCGTAATGGGAGGTAGGCCCGTGCAGGCAAGTCCCATCCATAAAAGCTGAAATGCCAGATGCGTTAAAAAATTGATCCTGCACTCCATAAGTACCTCCCAATCAATCAATGTAAGTTCCCGCATTTTTGCAAACGCTGTCTACACAGGAAGAGCGTGACGTAAACGTAAAGTAATTGTTGTTTTTCGCATGGCGCAAGTAAGTCGGCGCGCCATAGGAAGCAAGAAAGGTGCAATAATAGCCATCTTCATCACGCACACTGATGATTTCATTATGCGAGTGAAGTTCACCAGTATATGAATAATACAAGTCGTAGGTATAGCGCTCGATTCTGCCATATAATACGCCAAATGCAACCCGGTGTGTAGCATACATCCCCGGCTTTACCTGATCCGTGCTTGAAGGCCCGGTCAGACTGTATTCAACTGAAACCTCAACCCCAGTGGTGAGCTTATAGCTTTTCAATATCGATCCCTTTTCAACAGAAAGACTGAGACTTCCGCTTGTCGTGAGTGTGGTTCCGGTAGGTGCTTCGGAAATATACTTGGCTGTCAGCGCGCCGTAGGGCACAACCGTAGTGCGCACGGCGTTTCTGACCTCAAGCTGATCGGGATGGACGCGCAGCGGGCTTGACTGGGTTTGTGCGGATGCATCGCCGGCGTTGAAGGCGGCAACCGCCTTTTCAAAGCGCAGCGCGCTGATTTGTTCCAAAAGGGCGTCGAACTCGAAAACATCGCTTCCTGAAAATGAAACGGCTTCCGCTTTGATAAGGTTGATTGCGTTTTCGTTGATGGCTTGGATTGCATTCCCATGTTTTTGATTGAGAAACTTGAATTCATCCGCATATGCTTGCAGCAATGCTTCCTGTTCTTGCGTACTGAGCAGCGATTCGATTGGTGCAGACTCAAGGAAACGCAGGAAGGGATTCGCGCTTGAAGCCGTGCAGCCCAATGCCAGCACAGAAGAAAAAGTCGTGCCAAACAGCAGGAGAACCAGAGCCAAAAAGAGTGAAACTGTCTTTTTCATAAGAGGAACTCCTTTCAAAATAAATTGTTTATTGTGAGTCTCCTCAGGGAAACGGAACTTTTCGCGCAGCATACGGGCCATTGCTTTTTTAATAAACGAAAGTATAAAACAGAATATAATAAATGATTACACTATAATGATACCGGTAAGAATTGCAAATATCAATTGCCGCCAGAGCAATATACAACAATATACAATATAATATTTTCCGGCGGCAAACGCTGTATTCCTGCTCCTTACCTTGCCTTCACGTTCGGCCGCACGCGGCGGAGCGTTTCCGCGAGCGCTTCGATTTCGCCCGGCGTGTACGGCGCAAGGCCGCACAGCTGCGCTTCGTCGCCCGGCTGGGGGCGGTAGAGCTGCAAAAACCAGCTTGCGTCCGCCGCAACGGCTGCGGCCATTTTGCGCAGTTTGGCCTCTGTGATTTGGGGCACGAGCGTCGTGCGCAGTTCATAAGGTACGCCGGAACCCCGCAGCAGCGCGAGGCTTTCCGGCACGCCTGCACAATTCGCGTTGCAAAGCGGAGAGTATCCTTCGAGCGGCGCTTTATAATCCATGGCCACATAATCGAGGAGCCCGTCCGCAATGAGCGCGCGGAGCACCTCAGGGCGGCTTCCGTTGGTGTCAAGCTTCGTTTTGTAGCCCAGCGCGCGCACGCGGCGGACCCATTCCGGCAGGTCGCTTTGCAGCGTAGGCTCTCCGCCGGAGAACACCACGCCATCGAGGAGCCCGGCCCGCTTTTGCAAAAAAGCAAGAACCTCTGCCTCGGGAAGAAGCGGAGGTTCGCCCAAAATGTGCCGGTTATGGCAATAGAAGCAACGGTAGTTGCAGCCTGCGGCAAAAAGTACCGCCGCAAGGCTGCCGGGGAAATCCACCGTGCTGAATTTTTCTAATCCTGCGATGCGCAAAGCTGCTCGTCCTTTATCACATATTTTACGCGTTCGGCATATTCCTGCTTTTTGCCTTTGTGGAAATTCTGCACGGGCCGGAGATACCCCACCACGCGGCTCCAAACCTCTGCTTCGCTGCCGCATTGCGGGCAGGTGAAGCGCTCGCCGCGGATGTAACCGTGGTTCGGGCAGATGGAAAACGTAGGCGTGAGCGAAAGATACGGCAGCTTATAGTTCGTGAACACCTTGCGAATGAGCGTCTTTGCTGTTGCCGTGTCCGGAATGCGCTCGCCCAGATACAGGTGCAGCACCGTGCCGCCGGTATAGCGGCTTTGAAGCGCATCCTGCAAATCAAGGGTTTCAAAGATATCATCCGTAAAGCCCACGGGCAGCTGCGTGGAGTTGGTGTAATACGGCGTTTCCTCCGTTCCCGCGCAGAGAATGTCCGGGTATTGCGCGCGATCCAACCGGGCAAGGCGGTAGCTCGTACCCTCGGCGGGTGAGGCTTCCAGATTGTAAAAATGCCCGGTTTCCTCCTGGATTTCGCTCATCTCGGCGCGGAGATAATCCATCACCTCAATGGCGAAAGACTGCCCCTCGGGGGAAGTGAGATCTGTTTCCGGCCCAAAGAGGTTCATGCAGGCTTCATTCATGCCGATGATGCCAATGGTGTTGAAGTGGTTATACCAGTATTGCCCGGTGCGTGCATGCACATGGCGCAGGTAATGGGCAGCATACGGATACAGGCCGCGCGCGGTTTCGGTTTCAATGACCTTGCGCTTGATCTCAAGGCTGTTTTTTGCAATCTGCACCATCCGCCAGAGCCGCCCGAAAAATTCTTCGCGCGATTTGGACTTATAGGCGATCCGCGGCAGGTTGATCGTGACCACGCCGATGGAGCCGGTGAGCGGGTTGGAGCCGAACAGGCCGCCGCCGCGTTTGCGCAGCTCCTTGGTGTCCAGCCGGAGCCGGCAGCACATGGAAAGCGCGTCCTCCGGGGAAAGGTCGGAATTGATGTAGTTGGAGAAATACGGGATGCCGTATTTGCAGGTAATCTCCATGAATTTGTCGATCACCGGGCTGTCCCAATCGAAATCCGCCGTAACGTTGATCGTCGGGATCGGGAAGGTGAACACGCGCCCCTTTGCATCGCCCTCGAGCATCACCTCGCAGAATGCTTCGTTGAACAGATCCATTTCCGCCTGGAAATCGCCGTAGCGGTCGCCCGTCATCTCGCCGCCGATGATAACGGGTTCATCCTTGAGCGTGCGCGGCGCTTTGATGTCGAACGTCAGGTTGGAAAACGGGCATTGGAAGCCCACGCGCGTAGGAACATTGATGTTGAAGATGAACTCCTGCAACGCCTGCTTCACCTGCTTTTTGGTGAGCGCATCATACCGGATGAACGGGGCGCAATAGGTGTCGATGGAGCTCCATGCCTGCGCGCCCGCGGTTTCACCCTGCGTGGTGAAGGTCGAGTTCACGATCTGCCCCAAAAAGGAGCGAAGGTGCTTTGCAGGGGAGGATTCCACCTTGCCGCCAACGCCGCCAAAACCGTCCGTCAGCAACTGGCGCAGATCCCAGCCCGCGCAGTATGGGCCGAAGAAGCCGAGATCATGGATGTGCATGTCGCCTGCGGAATGCGCGCGGCGCACTTCTTCGGGGTAGACCTCGTGCAGCCAGTATTGCTTGGTGAAGGTTTCCCGCACATAGTTGTTCATGCCGTTGATGGATTTCTGCGTGTTGGCGTTTTCCTGAATCTGCCAGTCTTTATCATCCAGATAATCGGAAAACATGCTGATGGTCGCTCCGATGAGCGCATTGCTTTCGCGCGCGCTGCGGCGCTTTTCCCGGTACAGGATAAACGCTTTTGCGGTTTTGGCATGCCCGCGCTCGATAAGAATCTTTTCAACGGCATCCTGAATGGTTTCCACATCTGCGGCGTCGCCTTCCGCATGTGCGGAAACGAAAGCCGTGACTTCGTTCGAAAGGGCTTGCGCCTTTGCAAAGTCGTCCCCGCCCACGGCGGCTGCGGCCTTATAAATCGCCCAGGTGATCTTTTCCTGCTTAAACGGCGCGCGCGTGCCGTTGCGCTTGATAACGTGCGTAATCATGAAACTCCCCCTCATAACAGTTTGCAAAAAAATAACCGCGCTTTTGGGCAGCACGGGATACGGCGTTTGATGCCTGCCATGCTCCGTGGCTCTGGCACAATCCTGCATTTCAGGTTTTCCGGCTGTACGGTTGCGGGACAGTGCGGGAGGTTCGCCCGCTTACCCTGCTGCACATGGCAGAATACAAGATTTTGTGAACATAATAATCTTTTAATACAAAATATAGTACGTCCAAACCCGCACACTGTCAAGCCCCGTTTTTTCGGTTTTCTAAAAACCGCATAAAAAGAGCCGCGGGCGGCGGCTCTGCGGCTCTGGCATTTGCGTCCAGCGTTCTTTGCTTACTCCGTGATCAGGAACTCTGCGAGCAGCTTGAAATCCTCCGGGTCGCTGAGGCTCAGTTCAACGCCTTCCACACGCCCATCCTGAAACATCTGCGTAAGTGCGATGTATTGGCACAGCGTGGACTTCAGGTTGAGCCGGTCACCCTCGCTGGTAAGCAGCTCAACATGGCCGCGGCAGGCGGTTACCGTCTCAAAAAAGCGTTTGGGTTCAGCGATGTCCCGGATCTTCATGTGCGTCCGTGCCTCCAAAAAAGAATTTGGTAACAGCTTAGCAGTAAATGCGCCTGCCGTCAAGCAAGAAAAGGATGGTTATGTAGAACGGTGCAGCTGCGGAAGAAAAAAGGAGGCGGAAACCAAAAGGGGCGAATCCCCGCTACTCCACAACCGCAAACCGGATAACACATGGATCATTTCCCTTGCTGTCAAGGGGGGATGATACAATTTCTGCCGTTGCAAGCTTGCAGCCAAGCATAATCTCATAATGAAACTTAAAATGACCGGCACAGCAATAGCAGTAATTTTTCGATGCGGGCTGAACGGGCTGCCTGCTGACGGATGGGCATGCGCATGCATACTTGCCGTCTATGCAATAACGGACTGCGTTTACCACAATTTCTCCGTTTTCATCAAGCGCGGGGCTTCCCATATTCATATAGGGAGCGCGCCGTATTTTTGCAAGTTTATCCTCCATACATAAGTCTGCGTTGATGCGCCGGAACTCTTTGGAAGCTTTTAAACGCGCGCCGCTTTTGCAGCATCCATTTGCCTCGAAAATTTCTCTCGTTTTCTGAATGCCGAGCTTGTCCTCCATAATTTCAAGCGCCTGCTTGAAAAACTCTGCCTTGACCTTCTTTTTTGTCTTTGATCCGATGCCTTCAAACCCGCTGTCAATCAGCGCGATGATTTCTTTGCCCACTTCATATTCTTCCAACGTTTCATGAAATTTTTCCGGGCTTGGCATATGGTTACCTCCCCTTAAATCTATACGGTTGATTGTTTTTACGGAATTTTACCACAATTCTGGCACATAAAAAGCATAGCTTAAACAAAGTTTAAACTTAGCGGAGAGAAGGGCGTTCGCCATGCGGCATTGGAGCTGTGCCGGGGGAAGAGCGGCCCAGCCCGCCCCTTGTTCAGCAAACAAAAAAGACCATCCTTGGGATGATCTTTTCTGTTTGGCGGAGAGAAAGGGATTCGAACCCTTGATGACATTCCTGCCATACACGATTTCCAGTCGTGCGCCTTCGACCAACTCAGCCATCTCTCCACACATAAGGCTCTTTGCTCTCGCCCGACGCAATCATGCTTAAATATGATACATCATTTCCATTTGCTTTGCAAGAGAAAAATGGCGGGCGAACCTAAAAATCAAGCATTTGTAAATTTTATTTAAATCGCTGTACTTGTTGGAATATTTTGAGATACAATACAAATAAGCGTGCTGCGCTTTTTTGCGTGCTGCGCGGTGCCCGGCTCTGAAGCCGGTTTTTGGGAGCGATAATTTGCGATGAACGAAAGACGAAACGGATTCTGGATGCGCCTTCTTAAGGGTGCCATTATCGGCATTGCGGCGATTTTGCCGGGCGCGAGCGGCGGCGTAATAGCGGTATCCATGGGGGTTTACCGCCCGGTGATCAACGCTGTGGTGGGCTTTTTTAAAGCGGTCAGGCGCAATGCGCTGTTTCTGCTTCCCCTTGGGCTTGGCGGCGTGGTTGGCCTTTTTGCAACGAGCTGGCTGGTGGAATGGCTGATGCTCAACTGGAAAATGCCCGTGATGTATGCGCTGATCGGCCTGGTGCTGGGGGGCATCCCCTCCTTTTTGAAAGAAGCCAACCGGCACGGCTTTAAGCTGTCTCTTATACACATCTGACGCTGCC
>ENA-OYXD01001557-OYXD01001557.1-human-gut-metagenome-genome-assembly--contig:-NODE-1557-length-10312-cov-4.163206_pt1 | contig 10312 bp, 10 predicted proteins | sample MGYA00244818_ERZ653412 | MGnify/ENA primary metagenome ERZ653412 (study PRJEB26926, sample SAMN06165146) | human gut metagenome | biome: ENVO:00009003; feature: ENVO:2100002; material: ENVO:00002003...
CGAGATTACTACGCGTCTCGTGGGCTCGGAGATGTGTATAAGAGACAGATGCCGGACATGCCGTTTGCGGAAATATCGATGCCGCCGTTCTGATAATGCAGCGTGGGATAAACCAAAATAGGTTCTTTTCTGATGTCTATGCCGTATTTGCCGAACATTCTCAGCATTGCGGGAATACGCTTTTCAATGGTGCCCGCGCCGCCGCGCATTTCGATCATCGGCGTGTCCAGCCATACGCCTTCGCCGTCGGTGGTCGCTATGCCCTTTTTGTTCTGTTTGCACTCCCTGATGATGGCGGACGCCGTAACATCCCTCGTTTCAAGCGGATTAACGAACGCCACCCCGTCCTTATTGACGAGCTGCGCTCCCAGCGAACGCACTTTTTCGGTTACGAGCGCGCCGTAGATCTGCGTGGGACACGCCGCTCCCGTCGGATGATACTGCAATGTTTCGGGATACATCAGCTTAGCGCCCGCGCGGTAAGCGAGGATCAATCCGTCCGCCGTCGCGCCGTAGTGGTTGCTGGTCGGGAATCCCTGATAATGCAGTCTGCCCGCGCCGCCCGTTGCGATAACGACGGTCTTGGCGCGCGCGACGAGAATTTCTTTCGTTTCCATATTCATGAGCACGGCGCCCGCGACTTTGCCGTCAGTATCCTTGATAAGCTCTATCGCTGAGGTGAAATCGACGACCGTAATGCCGCGGTTGAGCACTTCGTCGCGCAGTACGCGCATGATCTCCGAACCGGAATAGTCCTTGCAGGCGTGCATCCTCTTTCGCGAAGTGCCGCCGCCGTGCGTGGTGATCATCGTGCCGTCGGGTTCTTTATCGAACATGACGCCGAGTTCGTTGAGCCACTTGATGGCTCCGGGCGCGTCGTTGACCAGCTTGTATAACAGTTCGGGTTTATTTGCGAAATGCCCTCCGCCCAGCGCGTCGAGATAGTGAATGGCGGGGCTGTCGTTTGGTTTATCCGCCGCCTGTATGCCGCCCTCCGCCATCGCGGTGTTCGCGTCGCCTATGCGCAACTTGGTAACGATCATCGTCTTTGCGCCGCATTTATCAGCCTCTATCGCCGCAGACGCGCCGGCGCCGCCCCCGCCGATGATGAGTACGTCCACGTCGTAGTCTATTTTATTCAAATCTACGTCTATATCGAGAACCCTCGCGTGCCCCTGCAAAAGGTGCGCGAGTTCATGCAGAACTTTCTGCCCCTTGTTCGGACCGACTTTCAGTTCCTCATATGCGGATTCGATATAATCGGGATGAAACGCGGCGAGCACTTCTTCCTTTTCCTCGGCGGTCATGCGTTTCAAATCCTGATGAAAGCGCGCCGCACGCGTTTCTTCTACTTTTTTGAGCGAGTCGAGCTGCTCCTTTGTGTATTCGTACATAGCGCCCTCCTTATTTTTCAATCTCTCTGTTGTTGTAAAGCTCTTTTAGTTCGGACAAAGGCTTTTGCATGAGCGCCTCGATCAGAGCTTTATAATCGCCGTTTTCTATCTCCGCCACGCGTTTCAGAAGATGCTGACTTTCGGGCGCTATATACTTGCCCGTAAGCCGCCGCGCAAGCACGCCGACCTGCGGGTGGGAAATCCCCGCGGGACAACGCGCGGAACATACGCCGCACATCACGCAGTCGAAACTCTCTTCCGCGCACTTTTCGTATTCGCCGCGCTGCGCATAGGCGATATACTGCATGACGTTCAGTTCCTGCGTGCAGCTTTTCGTACAGGCGTTGCACCCGATGCAGGAGTAGATTTCGGGGTAGAGCTGCATCATGATCTGTTCGGTCGGTTTAATCTTTTCGATATCGTAAACCTGTTTCACGAGCGGGAAGAACGGCAGCGTCGCCACGTACATTCCCTCTTCCACCTTGGTCTGGCAGGCCAGGCAGGTTTTTAATTCCTGCTGTCCGTGTATCCTGTAAATGGTGGCGCAGGCGCCGCAGAATCCGTTGCGGCAGCCGCAGCCGCGGACGAGCTGATACCCCGCGTATTCCATCGCCTTCATGATGGTAAGGCTTTCGGGCACCTGATATCTCTTTCCGAATAAATAAACGTTTACCGTTTTATCCATGGTTCTCTCCTTGTATTCTCAATATTCGTCGGGCAGTTCGTCTATTTCGTCCATGCGGAAAACAGGGCCGTCCTTACAGACGTATTTACTGCCTACGTTACAGCGGCCGCACTTGCCGACGCCGCATTTCATTCTGAGTTCGAGCGTGGTGTATACTTTTTTCTTATCGAAACCGAGTTCCAAAAGCCCCTGCAAGGTAAATTTTATCATGATGGGCGGGCCGCAAAGAACCGCAGTCATGTTGGGATCGAGGCCGATCTCTTTGACGTACGACGGAACGAAACCGACGTGCCCCGTCCAGCCCTCCTGCGGACGGTCGATGGTGAGGTAAACTTCAAAATTTTCCTCGCTCATCCACTCTGACTTAATTTCTTCTATATCGACGAGATCGTCCGCGCTGCGCGCGCCGTAAACGACCACGACTTTACCGTAGTTTTTGCGGAAATGGCGCACGTAGTTTATCACGCTTCTGAGCGGCGCGAGGCCGATGCCTCCGGCGATAAACAGCAGATCTTTGTCTTTAAAATCTTCTTCGACGGGAAAATTTCTGCCGTAAGGTCCGCGCACGGTGATTTGCTGGCCCGCTTCGATGGAGTGAATCACTTCGGTCACGCACCCGCATTTTTTAATGGAAAACTCCATGAATTCCTCGTTTGTCGGCGAGGAGGTGATCGAAAACATGCTTTCGCCCACGCCCGGAATGGAAACCATGGCACACTGTCCCGGCATATGTTCGAAAAGCTTTTTTCCGTCCGTTCCGACGACGCGGAAAGTCTTGACGTCGGGAGTATCCCGCCTTACGTCGGTAACGACACCCACTTTCGGGATCAGAACTTCGTTAGTCATTTTTCTTACCTCCGAGCGTTTTTACCACCTTGACGATATTGAGGCGCTGCGGGCATTTGTTCACGCACCGTCCGCACCCGACGCAGGAAAACACGCCTTCGTTGTTTTCCGGATAGTATACGAGCTTATGCATAAATCTTTGGCGGTATCTCTGCATCTGCGTAGTACGGTTGTTGCCGTGCGACATCTGCGTAAAGTCGGAATACATGCAGGAATCCCAGCAGCGGTAACGTATGATCTCGTTATTGTTCGCCTTGAATTCGCGGATGTCGAAACACTGGCAGGTAGGACACACGAACGTACACGAGCCGCAGGCAAGGCAGGCTTCGGAAAGTTTCTGCCATTCGGGGCGGTTGAAAATATCCATCGTTTCCGTATTTTCGAAGTACGAAAGATCGAGGTTTGAAAACGGCAGCTTTTCTATGATTTCGCGCGTGTTTTTGCGCTGTTTTTCCACTTCTTCCGCACCGCCTTCGCCGAAAAGCGCGTTTACGGCGGCGGTCAGTTTTTCGCCCTTTTCGGTATTCGCCTGCCAATAGATATTTTCGCCGTCGATCCACATCGTAACGTCTCCCGCGGGATTTGCCGCGTCTATTCCGAAAGCCTTGCAGAAACAGCTTTCCTCGGGACGGGCGCATGCCAGCGTAACGACGGTGCAGGCCTCTCTTTTAGCCTGATAATAAGTGTCGACGGGTTCGGCGAGGAACACTCTGTCGAGAACTTCAAACGCCTTGAAATCGCACGCTTTCACGCCGAGCAGAACGAAAGGAGCAGTTTCCTTTCTGATATCTTCCACAGAGATATTCTTCCCCTCTGTCTTGAATTTCACGATGGTTTCCGACTGCGGGAAAAAGAGATCTTTAGGCGATTTTACAGTCTTCAGCACGCCGAGCGCGGGCTTTTCGCCCTGTTTATAAAGCCCGTAGTTAGCCTCTCCCGCCTTTTCGAGCGGCATGTAGAGCGGCGAATATTCGGAAATTTTATCGAGCAGCGCGTTCAAATTTTTCAGTTGGGTTTTAAGCATGGCGCACCTCCCCGTTGACGGCTTCGGCAGGTTCCGCGTCTTTTTCGGTATATTCGATAAGCGGATTTTTGCCCTCGTCTTCCGCACCTGCCTGAAATTCCCCGTACAGCGCGTTGATATCCTTAATGAATTTTCTGTTCAGCAGGTGAAGAGGTATGTTCTGCGGGCACACTCTCGAGCACTCCCCGCAATCCGTACATCTGCCCGCCACGTGATACGCGCGGATGATGTGGAACATCTGCTCTTCGAAAGAATCGGCGGGCGCTTTCGTCGCCATGCCCGAAGCGTTGTTGTCGAACACGCATTTCACGCAGGTGCACGCGGGACATACGTTCCTGCAGGCATTGCAGCGTATGCACTTGGAAAGTTCGCCCTTCCAGAATGCAAAGCGTTCCTCTTCGGTCATTTTTTCCAGTTTCTCCACGCCGGAAAATCTGTCGTTCGCCGTTTCCTTCATTTCGTTTACGACGATTGTTTCATCCGCGGCCGCAAATTTTTTGCTCTTGCAGGTAAGGCATTTTTCGAGAAGAATTTCCTCTTTTTTGAAAGTATCCTTTCCGTAAACCGAGGAAACGACGACTTCCTCCGCCGTTTCCCCCGTTTCGGTTACGGCGGAAACACCCTTTTCCTTGATCTTTTCGATATTGAGTTTGCCCTGGCACTCGATGCCGATCACTTTCACCATGCTTTTGTTCACGCGGTGTTCTTTGACGAGCTCGTTGAAACTGTAAGTATCGCAGGGCTTTAAGAATACGGCGATCCTGCCGCCTTTTTTACATTCCTGCACGAGATATTTGGAAAGGTTCGCGCCGCAAAAACCGTTGTAGACGAAATCTTTCAGTTCCTCCGCCGAGGTAAACACCGCGGGACTGGGATCGAAATAGAACTCGCCCTTTTTCCAGCCGATTACTTTATCGGCTTCGCCCGAAGCGAGCAGTTCGCCCGCCCGTTTCACGATGAGTTCTTCTACCTTATTCATCGCTTTCCTCCTTAACTCTCAAATCCTGCAAACGTTTATTTTCGCCAAGTTCGGCAACCTTTTTCGCAAAATCGTTCATGACGGCGGAAAATTTCGCGCCTTCGGCGGCGGAAACCCATTCCACGCGCGTCCTTTCCTTTTCGATACCCATATAATTGAGCAAACTGAAAAGCAGGGACATTCTCCTTCTCGTGTAGTAGTTGCCCGTAACGTAATGGCAGTCGCCCGGATGGCAGCCGCACAAAATCACGCCGTCGGCACCGCGCTGAAACGCTTTCAGCACGAACATGGGATTGACGCGGCAGGAGCAGGGCACGCGGATAATCTTTACATTCGCCGGATAGCTCAACCTGCTCGAACCGGCAAGATCCGCGCCCGCGTAGGAACACCAGTTGCAACAAAATGCCACAATGTTCGGAACAAATTTCTTCTTCTGCGTCGTTACTTCCTGCATATCTCTTCAACCTCCGACATGATTTGTTTGGAAGCGAATCCCTTGAGGTCCATCGCTCCCGACGGACAGGTTACCGTACACGCGCCGCACCCTTGGCAAACCGCGGGGTTGACGTATGCCACGCGCCTCAATTCCGTCTTGCCGCCGCCGAGGCGGAATTCTTTATCCACATAGGTGATCGCGCCGTACGCGCACACGTTTGCGCACTGGCTGCACCCGTTGCACATATTTTCGTCCGACTGCGCCACGCAGGGGTTGGTCTTTAAGGAATCTTTCACCAAAAGCCCGATAACTTTCGCCGCGCAAGCGCTCGCCTGCGATACCGTTTCGGGGATATCTTTCGGCCCCTGGCATACGCCCGCGAGGTAAACGCCCGCCGTAGGACTTTCCACGGGTTTCAGCTTGGGGTGCGCTTCGGTGAGGAAATTGTTGGTATCGATGCTCGCCGTAAGCAGGGTCGCAATCTTTCTGACAGACGGTTCGGGTTCGATGGCGGTCGCCAAAACGACGAGGTCGCTCTCTATCGTAACCTGTTCGTTCTCGATGAGGTTGCTGCCCTGCACCATCAGCTTGCCGTTCTGATTATACACCTTTCCGACCATGCCCTTAATGTAATCCACGCCGTACTGCTCGCAGGCGCGGCGGTAAAACTCGTCGTAATTCTTGCCGGGGCAGCGCACGTCGATATAAAAAACGTGCACTTCGGTATCGGGATATTTTTCACGGATAAGCATTGCGTGTTTCGCCGTATACATACAGCAGATCTTGGAGCAATACGGCTTGCCGCAGTCGGTGAGATCGCGCGAACCCACGCATTGTACGAAAGTGATTACTTTCGGGTGCGTGTTGTCCGAGGGACGAAGCAGAACGCCGTTCGTCGGCCCCGCCGCGTTCATCAGCCGTTCGAGTTCGAGCGAGGTGATGACGTCTTTATTGTCGCTGTATCCGTATTCGTTGAATTTATCGATATTGATCGGGCGGAATCCCGTCGCCACGACGATGGCGCCGTATTCGCGTTCGATGAATTTATCCTGCATGGTGTAATCGATCGCGCCCGCGCCGCATTTTTTCTGACAAAGGCCGCACTTGCCCGTTTTGAGTTTGATACACTGCTCGGGATCGATTACGGCCACGTTCGGTATGGCCTGCGCGAACGGGATATAAATAGCCGGACGCGTGTTCAGATTCATATTGAATTCGTTGAGCCCCTTTTTCGACGGACAGCTTTCCATACATATCTTGCAGCCCGTGCATTTCGTTTCGTCCACGAAACGGGCCTTTCTTTTGATAGTTACTTTGAAGTTGCCGACGAAGCCCTTGACGTCCTCCACTTCGGAATATGTGAGGATATCGATTTTATCGCTCTGCGCGCAGTCGACCATTTTCGGCGTGAGAATGCAGGCCGAACAGTCGAGCGTAGGGAACGTCTTGTCGAGCTGCGCCATGCGCCCGCCGATGGTCGCGTTTTTTTCCACGATATCTACTTCGAACCCCGCGTCCGCGATGTCGAGCGCCGCCTGAATGCCCGCGATACCGCCGCCGATGACGAGCGCCCGCTTCGTCACGGGGCTGCTGCCCGCCGTAAGCGGCGCGTTCAGGTTGACTTTCGCAATCGCCGTGCGAACGAGCACGATGGCCTTTTCCGTCGCCTCTTCCCTGTCCTTATGTATCCATGAACAATGCTCCCTGATATTCGCGATCTCCACCATGTAGGGATTCAGCCCCGCCGCTTCCGCAGCCTTGCGGAAGGTCGCCTCGTGCATGCGGGGCGAACAAGAACCGACGACCACTCCCGTGAGGTTGTGTTCCTTGATGGCGTTTCTCAAAAGCTGCTGGCCGTTCTCCGAACACATGTACTGATAGTTTGCCGAAAAAACCACGCCCGGCTCGCTCTTGATCGCCTCTGCAACGCGTTCCACGTCCACAGTCGCCGCGATATTGCTGCCGCACCAACAAATAAATACTCCGATTCTCTGCATTTTACCGTATTCCTTTATTTATTATACTTTCTGTATGCCGATACCAAAAGCTGCTGCGGAATGAATTCGTCCACAATGGGCGGAATATCTTCCGCTTTCATGCCGTTGCCGCCGATCGCGCGTTTTACCGTGTCTCGCACGGCCTCCACCACGCCCGCGGGCGCAACTCCGCGCGGGCAGCGTTCCACGCACGCCATGCAGGAAAGACAGTTCCAGATCGCCTTGGAGGCGAGCATTTTTTCCGTCATTCCCTTTTCGAGATACATCACGAACTGATGCGGCTTTATATCCATATCCTTATACGCGGGACATCTGCCCGAGCACTTGCCGCATTTCATGCATTTTCTCGGGTCGGTGCCGCTCAACCGCGCGATATTTTCTTTCTGTTGTTCTTTAGTCATTTTTTACCCCCAGCGCTTCGGCCAAAAGTTCGGTAAAGTAGACGACGGGGAGCGCCCCGTTGGAATTTTTTTGCAGATTGTACAGACACAGCGGACATGCCGTAACGAGCATTTCCGCGCCCTTTTCCTGCGCGCTATCCATGATCATATTACAACGGCGTTCCGTAAGTTCCTTGTTTTTCAAAGAAACGTAGGCCCCGCAACATTCGTTTCGGAAAGGATAAGTTACGGGCGTACCGCCGATCGCGCGGATAAAATCCTCTATGATCGTGGGATTTTCGGGATTGTCGAACGCCATCACGTTATTCGGGCGAAGCAGCAGGCAGCCGTAATACGCGCCGATCTTTCTGCCGAGCGGCTTGACGACTTTCTTTTTGATTTCATCGAATCCAACGATATTTTTGAGCATTTCGAGATAGTGCACGACCTCGGTTTCTCCCGCGTAAGGCGTTTCGAGTTTCATATAATTATTCGCGCGCACACGGATGTCCGCATCGTTTTTCATATCGTCGTTCGTACGCTTTATCACGTTATGGCAGGCCGAACAAAGCGTGAGGAGCCTGCCCCCGTGCGATCTCGCGTAATCGAGCGCGCGCACGGCGGACAGCTTCGTCGCTATTTCGTCTCGAGCCATCGGATAGACGGCGCCGCAGCATTGCCAGTTTTCGATTTCTTCCATTTCCACGCCGAGCGCGGCGGCGGAAGCTCTCGCCCAGATATCGAGATCTTTCGCTTTCGTCTTCAGCGTACAGCCGGGATAATAACAGATCTTCATTTCCTTTCCTTCCGTATGCCCTCAGTTCTTTTTATGGGGATAAGCCATATCTTCGGGTTTAAATACTTCGTCAAATCTCTCCGCCGTCAAAAATCCGAGCGATACGCACGCTTCTTTCAGGCTGATGTTTTCTTTATACGCGAGCTTTGCCGTTTTCGCCGCGTTTTCATATCCTATATACGGATTAAGAGCGGTTACGAGCATGAGCGAATTGTGCAGATTGTGCGCCATCTTCTTTCTGTTCGCCTTGATCCCCCTCACGCAGTTCTTTTCAAAGCTCGTGATCCCGTCCGCAAGCAATCTGACCGACTGCAGAAAATTATATATCATAACGGGCATGAAAACGTTGAGTTCGAAATTGCCCTGCGACGCGCCCATGCCCACGGCGACGTCGTTTCCTATGACCTGCACGGCCACCATGGTCATCGCCTCGCATTGCGTGGGATTGACCTTGCCCGGCATTATGGAGGAACCGGGTTCGTTTTCGGGAATTTGTATCTCGCCGAGCCCGCAGCGAGGTCCCGACGCCAGCCAGCGGATATCGTTTGCTATCTTCATCATGTTGCAGGCAAGCGCCTTGAGAGCGCCGTGCGCAAATACCATTTCGTCTTTAGAAGAAAGTTCGTGGAACTTATTTTCGGCGTCCGTAAAGTTCAGTCCCGTCAGTTCGTTGATCTGATTCGCCGTTTCTTTGCCGAAGCCTTCGGGAGAGTTCAGTCCCGTACCGACGGCCGTACCGCCGATCGCGAGCTGACTGAGCCCCGTCATCGCAAGCGCGATATGCACCTTATTGCGCTCGATCATATTGCGCCAGCCCGAAATTTCCTGCGAAAAAGCGATGGGGACGGCGTCCTGGAGATGCGTTCTGCCGCTTTTGATAACGCCCTCGTTTTCCTTTTCAAGGCGTTTGAACGTTTCGATCAACGTGTCCATCGCGGGCAGCAGATGCTCCGTGATGGCGATGGCCGCCGCGACGTGCATTGCCGTGGGGAAAGTGTCGTTGGAACTTTGGCTCTTGTTGATATCGTCGTTGGGGTGCAGCAGTTTTTTGCCGCACATCTCGTTGCCGCGGTTCGCGATAACTTCGTTGGCGTTCATATTGGATTGCGTCCCGCTGCCCGTCTGCCAGACGACGAGCGGGAAATTATCGTTGAGTTTTCCGTCGATAACCTCATCGCAGGCGGCACAGATGACTTTCATCTTCTCTTCCGAAAGATTGCCCATATTGTAGTTTGCGATGGCGGCGGCCTTTTTCAGAATACCGAACGCGTGAATGATCTCGTGCGGCATCGTCTCCGTACCTATCTTGAAATTTTCGTAGCTTCTCTCGGTCTGCGCTCCCCAATACTTGTCTGCGGGAACTTTCATTTCGCCCATGGTGTCTTTTTCAATGCGATATTCCATTTTTCACCTCTCAAGTTTTTTAACCGCGATATAAGTTACGACTACTCATCTCGCTCCCAAATTATCGATAAACTTTTATCGATTGCTTTTAAATTATATCAATTTTTTCCCCGATTAACAAGCGTTTACACACCGTTTTTTTAAATTTTTTCTTTAAATTTCGATTTTTTTCGACAGGTTGATAAATGTTATAATTTTTTGAAAATTATTGACAGATTTCCGATATCATTCCCTGTTTGGCAATATTTTGCCCTCATAATAAGAAAAAAGACATCGCGCTCGTGTTCGCAATAACGAACGCAATGTCTTTTCTTTCAGTAAGAATATTAAAGCGCAAATAAACGCAGATTTTCCGAAACAGAAAGCGAGAA
>ENA-OYXD01001564-OYXD01001564.1-human-gut-metagenome-genome-assembly--contig:-NODE-1564-length-10285-cov-5.886119_pt1 | contig 10285 bp, 9 predicted proteins | sample MGYA00244818_ERZ653412 | MGnify/ENA primary metagenome ERZ653412 (study PRJEB26926, sample SAMN06165146) | human gut metagenome | biome: ENVO:00009003; feature: ENVO:2100002; material: ENVO:00002003...
CTACACTTATGCGATCGTCGGCAGCGTCAGATGTGTATAAGAGACAGAGCCGGAGGCGTTCCGCAGCTGGATGTTCCGCATCCTTTCCGCCCGGTGCAAACGGCAGGTCGCCCAAATCGTGGCCCGCAAAAAGGAAATAGACCTGGACAGCTACTACGAAACCGCCGAGGAAGCAGCGCCGGAAACAGCCACTCGCCGGGCGGAGCTCAGCGAAGCGCTGGGCACACTCTCCCCGGAGGAGCGGCAGATCGTGCTGCTCTCGGTGCTGGAGGGCTATACCACGCGGGAGATTGCGAGCATGCTGGAGATGCCGCAGGGTACGGTGAGCAGCAAGCTCTCCCGTTCGCTGAAAAAGCTGCGGCTGCAATTACAGGATACCGATGGAAAGGAGGCGGCAAGGTGAAGGACGAGCGTAAAACAGAACGGAATACCGAGTGGAACGACGAGGCGGAAGCTGACCGCGACTTTCTTCGGGAAAAGCTGAAAAATGCGGGCAATCCGGCACTGCCCGCTTCCCTTTCCGCTGCGGCGCTGTTTGAGCGAATGGACGCCGCAGATCAACAGGCTGACGCTCCAAAGAAAAAGGGGGGCGCGATATGGCTGCAGTGGCGGCGCTGGGGCAGCATTGCCGCTGTGCTGGTACTGGCGGCAGGCACTGCATTCCTGTTGCAGAACAGCTCCTTGCAAAACAAGGCCTCGCAGGACGAGTCGAGCTATGACGCGGCATTGGCGCCGAATGAGGCGGAGAACCAAGACCAGTGGAATGGCGCGCCGACCGGCGGGCCGCCGACCGACGGACTGATGATGGCTCCCCCGCCGAACCCCAGTACAGCAGGCGGCGACGGCAGCGTGAAAAAGGAGTACACCACCGATGAGATTGACTCGGATCGCGGTCTGTTCGAGGAGTTCAAGAGTAAGATCGTCTCGGTAGGAGAACAGCCCATTCCGGATATGATGGATTATGACGCAATGGCTGCCGTTTCCTCACAGCTTTTCGGGAACGACTACGAGCAGGCAATCGCTATGTTTTATGACAGCGGCGAGCGCTGGGAGGGCTGCGAACTGCCCACAAGCTGCGCCCACTATTTTATGCTGGATAAGACGCTGTACGGCTTCTTCCCGGAGGAGCGCCGGGTGGTGGATTACAGCGGAGCATGCGCCACGGTGCTGAATGAGGACGAGGCGGCGATGCTCTCGGCGATTTTGCAGATTGAGTTTACGATGAAAACCGAATAAGGGATTTTCCCTCGCGGCGGAGTGAGCGATCACCCCGCTGCATTTTTTACACCCTCGCAGCATATCATGCCGGTAGTGGGGACAAACATTCCCCAGCCGGTGCAGCATCCCGGCGCCGCGCCCCGCACGGGCGGCCCGCCCCTATGGGGCGGAGGAAGCGGTACCCCCTGTGGGGGCACCGCTTCGCGGGGCGCGGCCTGCCAGGGATTCTGCCCCGCACATTCCAGCCATGGAGGAAAAGCCTATGAAAGCCGATTGGGGACTGTTGGGCGGCGCTGCCGCCGCTATGCTGGCGCTGCCGCTGCTGGTACTGGCCTGGAGCGGCACCCCGTTGGGCACCGGTCTGCCCGGCAGAACCACATCCGATCCAACACCGCAGCAAAGCAATATCCTCCCCGGCACCGACCGCGAGGAACCGGAAGAGCCACCAGCCGATACCTTCTCCGTTCTCCCCTCCTTCCGCATCCTGGATGAAACCACCGGCCAGGTGGCGGAAATCCCCGCAGCGGACTATGTAGCCGGGGCCATCGCGGCGGAAATGCCCGCCTCCTATGAGGAGGACGCCCTCATCGCGCAGGGCATGGCCGCCTACACCAATGCCCACTACCTGGCGGCGCTCCGCCGGGCCGATCCCCCGGAGGAGCTGAACGGCGCCGATTTTTCAGCCGATCCCGCCAAGCGGCTGGGCTATATCACCGATGACACCATGAAAGCCATGTGGGGCGATCACTACAAAGCCTACCGTGAAAAAATCACCCGGGCCGCCGAAAAAGCCATGCGGTATCTCATCACCTACGAGGGCCAGCCCATCGTGGCAGCGTATTTTGCCATCAGCGCCGGGCAAACCACCGAAGACGCCGGAAATGTGTGGGAGGGTCCCCTTCCCTACCTCACCCCCGCCGATAGCCACTGGGATAAAGAAGCCGCCGGGTACCGCAGCACTGTCACCATCACCGCTGCCGAGCTGCGCAAAAAGCTGACCGCCCAGTCCATCCTCACCGGACAAAAGCCGGAAGAATGGCTCAAGGTCCTCACCCGCAGCGAAGCCGGGTATGTCACGGCGGTGCAGGCCGGCGACCGCGTGCTGACCGGCCAGCAGCTGCGCACCCTGCTGGGGCTGCGCAGCGCCGCCTTCACCGTGGAATACAAAAACGAGCTTTTCACCTTTGATGTCCTGGGCTACGGACACGGGGTGGGGCTCTCTCAGGCCGGGGCACAGTACCTGGCACAGCACGGCAAAAACTATCAGGAGATTCTGCTGCACTACTACCCCGGCGCCGCCCTTACCCCCGCCGCGCAAAAATAATCCAATTTCCGCTTGACGAACCCCCTCCCGATATGATAATATACTGGAGTACGATATAAAGCCGTGGAGAGGTGTCCGAGCGGTTTAAGGAGCCGGTCTTGAAAACCGGTGACTCATCAGAGCCATGGGTTCGAATCCCATCCTCTCCGCCAACACCTCCGACAGTAATTCGTAGCCCTTGGAGATGTACCCAAGTGGTGAAGGGGCTCCCCTGCTAAGGGAGTAGGGTGCGAAAGTGCCGCGAGGGTTCAAATCCCTCCATCTCCGCCAAAGAAAAACCCGCAGAAATGCGGGTTTTTCCTTTGTTCATGCGGGTTTTCAGCATTTTTAGCCTTTGCAAATATTGCTGTTTCTTGCGGTCTTTTTGCATATAGGCTACACAGAAACTACACAGTAAAATACCCCCTCCAGTTACGGAGGGGGTATCTCTTTACCACACCTTCTCTGACACTCCGAGTGCCTCGTACAAAAGGTGCTTTTGCTTTGTGCTTGCGCCTGGAACAGCCCCACCACAATATTTCTGCTTTCCATTCCCTGCGGAATGCCGGAAGGCAGCGCCGCCATCTCGGCCAGCACAGCAAAAGCTCCCCCGGCGCGGGAGAGCTTTTGGGCGAATCACGGATTACTTTTTGCGGGCGAGGACGGCCATGCCAAGAGCGGAAACAGCCATGAGAGCGACCGCGGCGGCGACCACATCATTGGCGCCGGTGGTGGGGTTCTTCTCGGGCTCGGTCTTGGGGGTGTCCTCGGTGGGGCGGTCGATGATGATGACGGTAGATGCGTTCTCATCCTTGCCGTTACCGGTGGGGTCAAGGGTCAGCTTTTCATCGGTGGTCGTTTTCCACACCATAACATCGGTAAGCTTTACATCGGTACCGTTGGTGTTCTTGATGGTGGAGCCTTCCGGCAGAGCAGTCTGATCGGCGGGAATGGTGTAAAGACCCGCCGTATTTGCGCTCTTAGTGTTCTTTTCTACTACAAGGTCGAACGCCGCATTGGCACCGAAATACATACCAACATTCTTGGTGCTGGTATCGCCATTCTGTGCGGAAATATCAAAGTGGTTATTGGTAGCAGTTAGAGTCGTGTCCATCTCCCACTGGGCAATTCGTTCAAACTTTACGGGACGGGTACTTGTCACTTTATTATTGGTAAAGTTGATGGTTGTGAGGGAACGGAAATCGTTACCCTGACCCTCGTTATCGCCCTTGCTCCAGTTACCGTAGGCAGGTCTGATCCAAGTGGGGTTGGAATTGTTGGCCTTAGATGTATTGGTGTAATTGTTAAAAGTGCAGTTATTGAAAACCAAGCTCTGTGTAGCCATAGCACCAACGATAATGCCATCAAAGGTGCAGCCTTCAAAATCCACGCAGCCCAACTGACTCCAAGGGCCGGTGTAAAGCTGATAATCAATGCTGATAACATTCTTGAAGGCGGTGCCCTGGAAGGTTACATGGGTGTAGGCAGGAACAGCCAACAGCAGGCTGGTGCCGATATGATCAATATCCTCATAGCCGGTAACACCGCTGGTAATGGTGCCGCCAACAAAAACTATATTTTTACCGTTGGCGCCGTCATTTTTCTCGCCAAGGTAGCCATTAGAATTGTAGCCATTCAGCACGCTGCGGTCTTCAGTCTGGCCGGTGGTATCATTGCGCACGCCCTTGCCGAGGGTGCCATTGGTAGTATAACTGTAATCACCAACGGTGACATACATAGTTCCGCCGAGCCGTTTCTGGGCGGTGATGTAGGCATCACGATCCATAGCGCCAAGCTGCGCCAGCGTATAGGGGTTGGACTGGGAACCATCACCAGTACCCTCTTCGGCCATAGCAATGACCGGCAGCATGACGGCCAGCATAAGGATAGCCAGCACAAGGCTTAAAAACTTTTTCATTTTGTATACCTCTTTCTCTTTTTTATTTTTCCCGCAGGTGGGGTTGTGTTTGCGGAGCAAACACAAAAATATCCCCATGGGGATATAAGAACAGGATAAGACTACCACTTTTGGGCAGGGGATGTCAACCTAAATGAGAAATTTTGGGGAGGTGCACAAATTCTTGTGTAATTTTTATGCAAAACAGAAGAGCAGCGCCGCAGCGCTGCCCTTTGCAGGAGAAAATCCGGGATATCAAATCATTGCTTTGTTACTTGCAGAGGGGGCTTTCCTTAGGCCGGGTGAAATACTCTTTGGTAAGCTTGAGAACGACCGGGGAAAGCAGTGCCACGGCGATGAGGTTCGGAATGGCCATCATACCATTGAAGGTTTCGGCGATGCTCCAGAGGAGATCGAGCTTGACAGTGGCACCGATAATGGCAACCAGGGAATAGATGACCATGAAGGGCTTGATGACCTTTTCACCGAAGAGGTACTCGCTGCAGCGGGCACCGTACAGGCCCCAGCCCAGGATGGTGGTGAAGGCGAAGCAGCACATGGCCACGGCGGTGAAAATGGTGATCCAGTTGCCGTAGGTGCTGGTAAAGCCGCTGATGGTCAGCTCGGCGCCGGCCGCCGCGCCAAAGGTGATGGGAACGCCGCTGCACAGGATGACCAGCGCGGTGAAGGTGCAGATGATGATGGTATCCACAAATACCTCAAAGACACCGAACAGACCCTGCTGCACCGGATCATTGACCTCGGCGCCCGCGTGGGCTATAGAGGCAGTACCAAGACCGGCTTCATTGGAGAAGATGCCGCGGGCAACACCCTTTTGTACGGCGGTGAACATGGCGCCTACTACGCCGCCGGTCACAGCGGTGGGATTGAAGGCGCCCTTAATGATGGAGGAGAACGCCGCAGGGAGATTCCCGATGTGAACAATGATGACGCCAAGGCCCAGCACCACATACAAAAGCGCCATAATGGGCACAAGACGCTCCGCCACGTGACCGATGCGCTTGATGCCGCCCAGCAGAATGAGGCCGACCAGGATGGTGATGACGATGCCTAGGATGAGATTGAGGGTGGAGGTGCTGCCGGCTTCCATCACGCCGAAGCTGATGAGGGCGGTATCGATGGAAGCGACGATGGTATTGACCTGTGTGGCGTTACCGGTGCCGAATACAGCAAAGACACCGAAGATGGCGAAGAGCACGCCCAGCCATTTCCACTTCTTGCCCAGGCCGTTCTGGATATAATACATGGGGCCGCCGACCCAGTCGCCGTGTTTATTCTTCTGGCGGTAGTGGACGGCCAGCGTAACCTCGCTGTACTTGGTCACCATACCCAGCAGGGCGGAGATCCACATCCAGAAAACAGCGCCGGGGCCGCCGATGGCGATAGCGCCTGCCACACCGGCGATATTGCCGGTGCCGACGGTAGCTGCCAAGGCGGTGCAGACCGCCTGAAAAGGGGTGACGGCGCCGCGACCAGCCTCGGTGGAGCGATGGAACAGCTTACCGATGGTATTCTGCCACACGGTGCCGAACTTGCGGAACTGGAGGAAACCGGTGCGGATACTGAGGTACAGACCCACGCCGAAGATGAGCACCATGGCGGGCACACCCCACACGATGCCATTGACGGTAGAATTGATACTGCTGATGGTTTCAAGCATTTACGATACTTCCTTTCTCTACACAATTTTTTACGGGATTTGTGCGGGAAAGGGTATAAAAAAACGCCCTCGCCCCTGCACTTCGGCATAAGGACGAAAGCGAAAAACGCCTGCGTGGTACCACCTTACTTCGCTCCGCCCTCGCAGGCGGCAGCCTTATGGGTGCCAAGGACACCCTGCCGCTGTAATGGGCGGCGCCCAGCGCAGCCTACCGGGGTTCCCTTTCGGTGCGCGGCTCCGGGAGAGCTTCATACAAAACCACACCCGCGCCTCTCACCAACCGGCTGCTCTCTTTGGGGGATCTTTGTACTACTAATTCCCTTCGTTGCTTTTTATTATGTTGCATATTGTAGCGGATGAAAGCGGGAATGTCAACGGGTTTGACGCATTTTTTGTAGTTTTTCCAAATCATAAATTCATCTTAGCTGGCTTTTTGATAAAAAAGACGGTAAAAAGGCTGGAAATATGAAAGTTTCTCATTGAAATTCCTGCAACATGGAGTTTTTTTTGACGGAAGCCTTGCTATAACTATACTGCTGTGGTATAATATAAGTAGCCGGAACACCCGGTGAGAAAGGATGAAAAATGATATGGCAATGAATATAACCGAACTGCACGCGGAAAATTTTGAACAGGAAGTAGTAAATGCCGACCGGCCGGTGTGCATCGACTTTTGGGCGCCGTGGTGCGGTCCCTGCCGGATGCTTTCGCCGGTCATCGAGGAGCTGGCGGCGGAGGAGCCGGCCATCAAGTTCTGCAAGGTGAATGTGGATGACGAGCCGGGGCTGGCGGCCCAGTTTGGGGTCAGCAGCATCCCGACGCTGATCTTCAGCAAAAACGGCGCGCTGACCGGACGGACGGTGGGCTTCCGGCCCAAGGCAGAGCTGCTGGAGCTGATCGACGGGATCAAGGACTAAAACTTTATAAAAATACCCCCGGTCACTGCGGCCGGGGGGTGTTTTTCTTTATTCTGTTTATTCGGTTTTCTCCGGGGCGGGCTGTTCCGCGTACTGGTGCGGGGTACCGCTGCCGGGGTAGCAATCCACCAGGGCGTGATACATCAGCGGCCACACATGCTCGCTGACATCCCGGGTGCCGCGGTGCTCGCTATCGTAGGGCAGCACCTCCAGTACCTTAAGATTGACGGTGGTGGGCTGCCAGGGGAAATTCTTAAGGATCTTTTCGGTATTTTCGATGACGCAGACCACGATGGGGACTTTGGCCTTTTGGGCGATCTTGAAGGCGCCATTGCGGAAGGGCAGCAGTGGCTCCTCGGTTTTATTGGTTTGGCCCTCCGGGTAGATGCCCATGGAAACGACATTCTCATCCAGGAGCTCCACCGCTTCATTGATGGTCTTGACGGCGGCGCGGTTATCCTCGCGGTCCAGCGGCAGGCAGAAGCACATATGCATGAGCTTATTGACGATGGGGATCTTGAAATTTTCCTTTTTGGAGATGAATGCCAGGGTAAATTCCGAAAGCTCCGCCATGGTGAGGACAGGATCAAAAATGGTGCGGTGGTTGCTGACCAGCAAAAAGCGGGTATCGTGTGGGATCTTCTCCCGGCCGGTAACATTGACCCGCACCCGCAGCAAGAACATACCCACCTGCACGATGTTGGTCATGAGCCAGTGGTAGAAGCGGGTCCTGCGGTCGGCGGGGCGATCGATACGGATGAATACTGACAACAGCGCCACCAGCAGTAGGAAAACAATAATGCAGCCCAGTGTATAGCCCACGGCCAACAGAATGCCGAGGATGGGGCCGATGCTGTGAAGGAAGCAGGTATAGACGGCCAGGCCGATACCCAGCAGGATGAGAATGGTGAGGATCAAGGGAGTCCCTCGCTTTCAGGTGGATGATGGATAAGAATAAAAAAGGAAAGATTAAGATTTCCTTAAGGTATAGTATCTATTCTATCGAAAAGATTTTGATTTGCAAGGGATTTTTCCGTTAAATTTTCGTAAACGATGGCATGGGCTTGCATTTTACGAGGTATAGCGGTATACTATTGGCGGAATAACCGTTCTGAAAATACATTTACAGGAGGTATTGTGATGAATCATATTGACGCAAAAGGCAAGGCCTGCCCCATGCCCGTAATGATGGCCAAAAAAGAGATGGATACCGGCTGCGAGGCGCTTTCCATCACGGTGGATAATGCCATAGCCGTACAGAATCTGAGCCGCCTGGCGGAGAGCCAAGGCTTTGCCGCCGAGACCGCCGAGGAGAACGGCTGCTATACCATTACCATGCACCGCACCGGCGCGCCGGCTCAGGAGATGCCTGAGGAGCTGCTGAACTGCGCTGTGCCCGCCGCGAGCGACTATGTGGTATTTGCCGGGCGGGATGTCATCGGTGAGGGCGACCCGGAGCTGGGCCATTCCCTCATCAAGATGTTCTTCTACACCCTGAGCGAGAAGCCTGACCTGCCTTCCGCCATCTGCTTTATGAACAACGGCGTGCGGCTGGTGACTGAGAACGAGCAGACCATAGAGCACCTGAAGGTACTGGAAGCAAAGGGCGTCAAGCTGATTGTGTGCGGCACCTGCCTGAATTTCTACGGGCTGACCGACAAGCTGCAGTGCGGCACCATCGGCAACATGTATGACATTGTGGAGACCATGACCAAGGCGGGCAAGGTCATCACCGTGTAAGCAAAAAGAAACAGCTCTTCCCCCGGCCGAAAGGTTGGGGGAGTTTTGCTGGGGGCGGGTAGGCGCAAGACGGCCGCAGGCCGCCCCGGCTGCGCCGGGGCCAGCGGGCTTCGCCCGCTGAGATCGCCCTTTGGGCGATCTGGCCTGCGGCCGGAACCAGTACCCTGCAGGGGCCGGCGGTGTCATATTTTACAGGAATGTGAACATTTTACACCATTTGCCCCGGAGTGTGGCATGACATCTTGATTTTATGAAGGCGGACCGCTATACTATTGATATTGAAAATCCGCCGGCACAAAATGCCGGCACAAATTATCTTTTTCCGAGGTCAACACCCTATGACAAAGCTGAAAGATTTTTTGCACAAGCGGCCCTCCGCATGGTATATGCTGTATATCCCGGTATATCTGCTGCTGTTTTACATTGTGGAGCAGCTGGTACCCTCCACCTGCGATTACTGGGTAAGCTACCTGCCGCTGGATGATCTAATCCCCTTTTGCGAGTACTTTGTTATCTTCTACTGTATGTGGTATCCGCTGCTCATCGCCACGGCCATTTACCTTTTTGCCAATGATGACCACAGCTTTCGGCTGTACGGATGGTTTATCATCATTGCCTTTACCGGGACGCTTTTATTCTGCCTGATTTTCCCCAATGGACAGAACCTGCGCCCGACCGAATTTACCGATCCGAACATCTTTACCTGGCTGGTGGGGCGGCTGTACCATGCCGATACCAACACCAATGTCATCCCCAGCATGCATGTACTGGGCTGCATGGCAGCCGTCTTTGGGCTGTTCCGCTGCTGCTGTACCCCACGCTGGGCCAAGATCGGCGTCATTATCCTGACGGTGCTTATCAATGCCTCCACGGTGTTCATCAAGCAGCACAGCATCCTGGATGTTATCATTGCGCTGATCGTCAGCGTGGTGCTGTACTTTGTGGTATTCCGGTGGATGGATAAACGCATCGGCGGCACACCGCTGCCCCTGCCGGAGGATGCCAAGACCTGATCCCGCAGAACAAAAGAGAACCTCCCCTAACTTTCCGGTCAGGGGAGGTTTTTGTGTATTTATTTGTTTTGGGCCAGCCAGTCCATACGGCCGATGCGTTTTCTCAGAAGCCCAGTTAGTTCCTCCATTATTTTTTTTTGTTTTATGATATGCCAGCCGCTCGCCGCCATCTGCCAGGTAGATGATGCCGCACTGATGAAAGCCGTTTTTGGCAAGGCAGCCCTGCATGGGCAGATTGATGCGATGGGTGTCGGCGCGGAGGTTGGGGTGCTGCTGCCAGCACCACGCCAGACAGAAGCTGCACACGCCGCCCCGGTGCGCCCCCACGCCCAGCCGGTGGATGACGCCGTAGGGTTTCTCATCCAGCCAGGTGCCCTGGTAGATTTTACGGTAGGTGGGTTCTTCCCCTACAGTGAAGCAGAATACCGCCAGCGGGGTGCCATTATCATCGCAGCAGAGATAGCTCTGCCCTTTGGTGATATCCTCTGTCACCAGTTCCAGGCTGGGGTAGCCGCC
>ENA-OYXD01001566-OYXD01001566.1-human-gut-metagenome-genome-assembly--contig:-NODE-1566-length-10268-cov-6.953882_pt1 | contig 10268 bp, 10 predicted proteins | sample MGYA00244818_ERZ653412 | MGnify/ENA primary metagenome ERZ653412 (study PRJEB26926, sample SAMN06165146) | human gut metagenome | biome: ENVO:00009003; feature: ENVO:2100002; material: ENVO:00002003...
TCTACACTTATGCGATCGTCGGCAGCGTCAGATGTGTATAAGAGACAGCGGTTTGGCCTGCGGCCCGGATCCGGGATTTTGCAGGGGCCAAAAAAGAAAAGCCCGCCCGGCAAAAGCGGGCGGGGCAGATTATTTTTCGGTCAGGGAGCGGCCGCAATGGGGGCAGGTATTGCCCCGTTCCCGGCCAAGATGCTTGCCGCAGTGGGGGCAGCGCAGCACCGCAAAGTGGAAGGCTGTGGCGGCAAGTCCCAGCAGGATCACCGCGCAGCCGAGGAAGAAGTTATTGGACAGGGTGAACAGCACGGCGCACACCAGCATGGCGATGACCAGGCCATCGAACAGGCGGCGGGCGGCGGCAAGGGGCATTCTCTTCATGGGCGCATCTCCTCCCAAAAATCCGGCAGCGAGGGGCAGCAGGCCTCATCGCTTTGGATGGTGAGGGCGGCGAGACGGGTGCCTGCGGCCACGGCCCGGCCCAGGGAAAGCCCGCGGGTGAGCCCCGAGACAACACCGGAGAAGAAGGCATCCCCGGCGCCGGTGGAATCCACCATCTCCACCCGGTGGGCGGGGCAGTGCCCGGCATCGCCGGTGATGCTATCGTAGTAGACGCTGCCCGCGGAGCCGAGGGTGACCACCATGCTGCGCAGGCCCATGCCACGGCCGTAGTGCAGGATGGTCTCCACGGCGGCTTCGGGATCGGCACGGGAAACGGGGTGGTGCAGCAGCCGTTCGGCCTCGATATCATTGCAGATGAAGCAGCGGGTGTGCCGCAGCAGGTCCGGCCGGCGCTGCACCACGCTCATATTGGCGGAGATGCAGTAGAGATCCTTCCGATACTTTTGGCACAGTGCTACGATCCATTCGCTAAGTTCTTCGCCCATATCCATCTCCAAGCAGACGCTATCCGCCCCGGAGACAATCTCCTCGCCCCTTTCCTGGAGGTAGCGGGCCAGCGGCTCGGTATCCGGCATCTGGCTGGTGCTGCCGGCCAGGTCGCCCTTTTCATCCATCACGGCCAGCCACAGGCCAACGCCGTTCTGCGGGACGCGGATGCTGTACCGCAGGTCGATCTTTTGCGCTTCCAGCCGCTCCATCGCCTCCCGGCTCATGGGGGTGGTATCCCCCAGGGTGACGAAGGTGACCGGGCTGCCGATGCGGGCCATGTCCTCGGCTACATTGCGGGCCACACCGCCGTGGACAAAGCGGATGCTGCCCAAATTGGTGCCGGTGGCGTGGTACTCCCTGAACGGGAAGCCCTTGATATCGACAAAGATGACGCCCATAACGACAGTGCCTGGCATAGCGGTATTCCTCCTTGGCAGGTGGTGGGGTGGATGGAGAGGCGGCGGGACGCGGGAAGGTGCACGGTCAGGCGGCACCCCGCAAGAGTCAGCGCCCAGATGGTTTCCCTAAAGGATGAGCTGGTGGGGGTGTGAAGGGTGTGGAATGCAGGAATGGGTGCGACCAAGTGGGCGCCCCGCAGGGGCGGCGGCGCAGCCGCCGTAACGGGCCCGAAGGGCCCGTACTCCCGCCCCCTGCAGGGGGCGGGAGCCCTGCGGGGCGTCCGGCCTGCGGCGGGCAGGGACCGATGGAGGGCGCTGCCCTATACTGTGGGATATTGTAGCACATTTTGCGGGGAAAAGGAAAGCCCTGCGGATGGAAAACAGAAGAAAAATGTGCGATTTTGCCGGTGGGGCGAGCGGATGGGTTTTCTTTTGGGCGGGGATATGATAAAATAATAGCCATTGTAAAGCCTAAAAGGAGGAAGGACCGGTGCGAAGCGTATTGATGGTGTGCCATGGCAATATCTGCCGCAGCCCGATGGCGGCCACCCTGATGCGGGTGATGGCCGAAGCGGCCGGCTGGGACGATGCCCTGTGGGCGGATAGCTGCGGGGTCAGTGACGAGGAGGAAGGCAACCCGATGGACCGGCGGGCGGTGGCGTTGCTGCTTTCCCATGGCATTCGGCCGGCCCCGCATGAGGCCAGGCGATTTTCCCGCGGCGACTATGCCATGTACGATGATATCCTGTGCATGGAGGAGCGCAACCGGCGGGGGCTGCTGCGGCTGCTGGGCGGCGACCCGGAGGGAAAGCTGCGGCTGCTGCTGGACTACACCGATGACCCCCATGATATAGAGGACCCGTGGTACAGCGGGGACTTTGAGAAGGCGTACCGGGAAATACGGGAAGGCTGCACCGGCTATCTGAAGCAATTTAGAGTAAAGTAAAAGGAGAACCCCCAATGATGAAAATGAGCAAGAGAATTTTGGTGGTGCTGCTGGCGCTGCTTTTGCCGCTGCTGCTGGCGGTGCCGGCACTGGCGCTGGATAGCTATGAACTATTTGCCCGGTGGGAGCAGGATGGCTACCCCGAGGATGTGACTGGTGTTTTTTATAATACCGAGACCAAGTGTCTGGCGGTGGTGCTGACCGAGAACACCGAGGCCCGGCAGAAAGAGCTGCGGGATACCCTGACCGATGGGGAAACGCTGACCTTCTTTGCCGGGGAGTACAGCCATGCCCAGCTGGCGGAGTGCGCGGCGGCCATTACCAAGGATATGGAAGAAAACGGGCTGGCCGGGACGGTGAGCATCGGCTGGGGAGTGAACGGCGGCTACGGCCCGGAGGGGAAGGATTTCCGGGTGGTGATAAAGACTGAAACGGCGGAGGTGGCTGCCCTGACTGAGCGCTATGCCGAGTATGACAGCATGGTGGCGGTGGAGGAGAATACCGAGCCGGTGGTGCCGGATGCACCCGTGGAGCCTGAAAAGCAGGGGCTTTCCGACTGGGGGATCATTGGGATCGCGGCAATCGTGGCGGTGATGCTTATCATTGTTATCACCGTGGCGGGCAACAAAAAGCGCGCCAGGAAGAACGGGGAGCATGGAAACATCCAGCTGTAGGGATGTGCGGAAAACGAAAAAAGACGGCTTTGCCCGGGGGCAGAGCCGTCTTTCTTTATTTGGGGATTGGAGCGGGGGAGAGGCGCCCGGAAATTCGCAGCGGCGGGTAACAGGCTCCTCAAATTTTTCCACGCCGTTTATACCGCCGCAGCGGGTGCGCCCCCCGCAAGAACGCATGGGCGGGTGATGACATTTTTGATGCGGACGATCTGCCGGATAGGTTCATTTGGATAGATGCCGGCGGGGCTTGGGCCTGTCATAGAGGCAGTCTCCCTTTGGGAAAGTGAGAGAGGCTTACCGTGTGCTTCGGCGCTCCAGCACGGCGATATTTTCGATGTGTGTCGGGGCTACTATATGAACACAATTCGGTAGCCTCGTCACTTGCATAGGAACACAATTCTATGTCACTATGTAAAGCCGCAGCATTTCTACGCTTTGGCTTAAAATCTTTTCCATTAAAATTAGAGTGGATACCTGTTTTATACACAAAGGTTATCTTCAAAGGCTCCTCCACTCCTTCTTCATTATAACCTCCAATGATGATTTTTTCAACTACGCTCTCAAAAACCACTCTGTCAAAATTCTCAAGTATCTCACCAGAACTCAAATTTTTTCTAAACTCTCGTAATCGTGTTTTTGTACTTTCTCTATTTTTACTTAGCTCCAACAACTGCTCCTGTTCCTCTTGGAGCTTCTTCAACTGTTCGGACAGCTCTTGGTTTTTACTTTCGTAAATATCCCTATCAATAGTAGTATCAAGCCGTAAATCAAGGAGCTTTTCTTTTCGCTTACGCAAATCATTCATTCCTTTTTCAATCTTTGGTAAACGCTTCAAAGAAGTATCTTCGTTAAGAACGCCCTCAACTTTTTGTAAAAACTCCTCCACAACTTGATGTTGGTCAGAGCATAAAAGCTGATAACTTTTTACAAAGGCTTTTTCGATTACTTCTTCGGGAATGCCTTTGCAATGTGGACAATATTTTTTACCCTGTTTGGTGGCGGTAACACATTGCCAAATTGTCTTTGTATATGCAGAGCTGCTATGCCAATTTCTTCGTGTCAATGTACCGCCGCAAAAACCACATTTAATCATACAGCTAAAAGCATACTTTCTGCTAAATTTATTTCGCTTCTGTCCTTCTTGATGTACTCCACGATTAACATTCCTTTTCGCTAATATCTTCTGAGCTTCCTCAAAGACTTCTTCACTTATAATCGGCTCGTGATGGTTTTGGATATAAAACTTATCCTCCTCTCCAAAGTTTTCTAATCGTCTTTTTGAAATTGGGTCAACCGTAAAAGTCTTACCTAAAAGCAAATCGCCTTTATATTTTTCATTTTTTATGATACCGATTACCGTGGACTGTACCCATCTTGAACTTCCGTACTTTGTTTTATATCCCAGATTTTCAAGCTCATTTGCGATAACCGTACAACCTGCACCCTCGATATACCTATTAAAAATATAGCGTACAATTTCAGCTTCTTTTTCATTCACGGATATACTTTTTGTTTCCTTATGATAATCATATCCCAAGCAACCTTGAAAGCCAACGAGTTCTCCTCGTTTCATCTTCATTTTTAATCCCTTTTTGACATTAGATGAGATGTTCTCAACCTCCTGCTGTGCAACCGAACTGAGTACCACCAACAGTAATTCTCCGTCCATTGTCAGCGTATTGATATTCTCATCTTCAAAGAAAACAGCGATACCCTTTTCCTTTAGCATACGAACATACTTTAATGTGTCTAATGTATTTCTGGCAAATCGTGAAATAGACTTTGTAATGACCATATCAATATCGCCATTCATACAATCGTTAATCATTCTCTGAAAATCCTCACGCTTTGTTACCTGCGTTCCTGTTATGGCTTCATCGGCATAAATGTCAACCAAAGACCAGTCGTGCTTTTTCTTAATCAAATCCGTATAATACATAACCTGTGATTTATAGCTATTGAGCTGGTCTTCGCTGTCTGTACTGACACGACAATAAGCAGCGACTCTCAATATTTCAACCTTTCTGCCACGGAAACGATTTTCACTCTTATTTGCTTTAATTACCTGCACATCACTCATATTTTTTACCTCCAAGATTTATTGACAAGTATTAAGCTGCAAGGTTAGAAATAATCTTGTAATCCTTCATCAGCCGTTTTTTTATGGCTTCGTACTCATCTACGGATATTAAACCGTTTTTTCTCAACTTCTGCAAACATGCAAATTGGATACTGTAATGTGCAAATTTTTGTTCCTTGCTTTGTTCCATTGCAACACCTCGTTTCCTATTTTTATAAAGCGATACTTATCGCCAGAGCTTTATCAACAGCAAGAAGAAAACGCCTATCAAGAGTTCCTAAATACTCTTGCAGGCGTTGTTTATCAATCGTGCGGATTTGTTCAAGCAAAATAACAGAGTCTTTATCAAGCCCTGCAAAATCATTAACCATAGTGTGTGTCGGCAGTTTTGCTTTTGTCTGCACACGGCTCGTAATCGCCGCTACAATGACCGTAGGGCTGTGCTTATTCCCTGTATCATTAGAAATGATAAGTACAGGTCGTGTACCGTCTTGCTCCGAGCCGATGACGGGGTTTAAGTTTGCGTAGTAGATGTCGCCACGCTTAATGATTCTATCCATAGTGTTTGACCTCCCATTTGGATTTAGGCAGGAGCATCCTGCCTATGTAACAGCCAAACACAAGGAAGTATTTAAGGTCGGGAGCATATAAACAAAACTCTGTTCTTATGACCGCCCTGTGTCTGGCATTATGATAGGAAGCATTTCAATTTGTCCTCGACACCCCGAAATGCTATGGGAAGTCGCCAAACGGTCAGCAGCGAACTGACACCACGGGAGTTTCACCCCAACTGTCGGTCTGACAGAGCCGCCCTCATTGCCTGCGACGGTTTAATCACGCTCGGACTGTGACTGGACGGGAGTACCATTGTTCTCTTTGTGGGTTATGGCGGAATCGGGAGCTGCCCGATATTTTGAGTCGGCATTTATCGCTCTCTGCCTTTCGGCAGGTCATGGCGTACCGCTGCACACGCTCATGCTCATCACAATCACAAAGAGGAAGTATTTGGCGAATGGGTATTCAGTTGTCAAGGAACAGCCCCGTTTTCGCCACACAAAGGAAAACTGGGTAAGAGTTTTTGTCCTCTCACCCAGTAGCCCGTGGGAAACCTCAAATTTCCCCTCTATTCAAAAAACTTTTTTATTTTTTCTTTGAGCCTGTCCATTCGCCTGTAAACAGCTTTTTCCGTGATACCGAGCTTCGATGCAATTTCTTGGGTAGAATAGCCCTGCATTTTTAGCAACAATGCCTGTAAAGTCTGCTTGTCCACTTTAATCAAAACGGCATAGAGCTTTTCGTTTTCAATGTCGGCAAGTAAATCCTCAACCGTTTTTGCTTCTATCGGTTGTTCTTGTTCTGCAATCTCCTCAAGGTATGTACCTGCGTCTTGCAAACGCTGATAATACCTCCTGTCGGAATTGAAAACCGCCCAATCATGGATATGGAGCTGTTCAATAGCATCCTCGCTGACACCTAAACTCCGCAGTTTCTTTTCTTCGGCTTCTTTCCAGAGCCGCCATTTCCGTTCTTCTTTGGCTTTGTTGTAAGCCATATCGTTTTCCTCCAATCTGAATTTTTCTGAAAACTCAGATTGGCAGGCGGACTGCGGCAGCCAACGCCAGATACGGGCTTATCCTGTATCAAGGGAAAGCCAGACAAACAAAAAGCCGCAAAGGTACAAAGACCTCTGCGGCAATAAGCATAACTATACCTATGGCATAGAAATATAATCTCTATTTGAAAACCGTAAGAGTGCCACGAGTGAGTGATGATTTTTTCTAAAAGATAATCTTCACTCCACTGTGACACTCCGTAAATAGTAGCTGCTTCTGATGAGCAGCATTGCGGTCATATTCGACCATCGCATAAAAAAATCCCTCCAAACTCGAAAACGGGTTCGGAGGGAAGTTGAATTCTCATCTGGGCGTGTTTATACTGCCCACCAAAGCACCGTTTTTTTATTTGGTGGGCTGTGCTGCCAAATATTTATGAAATTATTTCTCTTGAAACAAGAGATTATATGCCCTATTGCAAGAGATTTCAGACCGTTTCATAAGAAGCCTCGTTTCTGTAAAATATATATAGTATGATTTTACAGGCACAAGGTGGTGAGCTTATGGACGAAAGAAATAATGATTTTGACTTCGATTTTACGCCAATCGGTCTGGCTATCAAAAAAGCCAGAACAGCACAGGGTATGACAAGAGAACAGCTTGCCCGTATCGTTGACTACGACCCAAGGCATTTACAGGCGATTGAAAATGAGGGGCAAAAGCCGAGTCTGGAGCTGTTTATTCAGCTTGTGACGATGTTCAACATTTCGGTTGACGAGTACATATTCCCCAATAAAGAAGTCAATAAAAGTTCCGCCCGCAGACGCTTAGACGCACAGCTCGACAATTTAGATGATAAAGAACTGTCCATTGTAGAAGCAACCGTCAATGGTTTATGTAAGGCAAAGGAGCCAGAGGATTAAAACCTCTGGTTTTTTTGCACATTTACGCTCTACGAATAATATTTAATCTGTGTCCCATACGGCTTAACAATTCATTGGTTATGCTTTCTGCACTTTCAGCTACCATCGGTGCTGTAATTTCTTCCTTTCCATCTTTACCAATCAGCGTTGCAATACTTCCAGTCTTAACATTGGGAATATCTGTTACATCAACTGCAAGTTGATCCATACAGATTTTTCCGACAACAGGTGCTTGATGCCCATTGATAAGCACATAGCTCTTTCCGCAGGATAGATTTCTCGGATAGCCATCTGCATAGCCGACAGGTAATAAAGCAATTAGGCTATCTCTATTGGCAACAAATGACCGACTATAACCAACACTTTCGCCTTTCTTGATTTCTCTGAGCAAAATAACTCTTGATTTCAATGAAAGTACAGGTCTTAAATCAAGATGCAACTTTGTCCTGTCATTTGGAGAGCTTAAAACACCGTATAGCGAAACGCCTACTCTCACATAATCACATTTAAGTTCTGGATAATTCAACAATCCATAGCTGCTCTGAATGTGTATTTTAGGAATAGTTATACCTTTTTCCTTTAATTGATTTAACAAGTTATAGAAGCTCTCAATCTGTACATTTGTGAAGAAGATGTCTTTTTCATCGATGCTGTCCGCTGCACATAAATGGGTATATATCCCAGACACCTTGATATGCTTCATTGAAAAAACAGCAGATATTTTTTCTATATCTTTTGCATCAAAGCCAAGTCTGTGCATACCTGTATCAACTTTAATGTGTGTCATAACATTATATCCCTGTTTATCCAAAAGCAAAGCGTACTTATAATCTATCAGCGTTTGTGTAAGGTCGTATTTACGGAGTTCTTTTGCTCTTGCAGGTGCGGTATATCCTAAAATCAATATTTCGCCCAAAACACCATATTGGCGTAACTTGATACCCTCATCAATAGTTGCTACCGCAAACGCCTTGACACCTATCTTGTTTAAGTGCGTAGCAATTTCATATAAACCGTGACCATATGCTTCAGCTTTTACAACAGCCATCAGTTCGCATTTTTGTGGCATTGCCCTTTTTAAGACCTTTACATTATGTTCTAAATTGTTCAAATCAATTTCTAAATAAGCTCTGTCAGTATCGGCAGTATGTTTTGCTTTTTTCGGTTTGTACTTATTCCACATTGCCGTTAATACCACACTGAACACAACTGATGTCAAACAGACCGCAAAATAATGTACGATGCTGTTCTCCACAAACAATTTTTGTATATGAAGCAATTTGGAAAATAACCGTATCACTACAATCATCATCGGATGAATGATATAGATAATCAGTGATGCTGTTCGTAGGCTTACAAGGCGTTTCCCTTTGAAATGCAGAATGACAATAAATAGGAAATACATACACGGCAACAAAAACACATACATACTGTCGTGCCGTTGCAAATCAAAATGATGCAATATCATAGCTTCTCCAAGCATCAGAGCTAAGCTAATAGCAAATCCCAAGAAACTTTTTCCAAATGTAATCTGTGGGCGATTATCAGCTATAAACCCACCAAGTATAAAAAATATGGGGGCGAAGAAAATGCCGTTTCTTGTATAGTCAGTCACTTGAAAAATATAAGTATATAAGCTATTTAAGCAGGAAATCTTTTCAGTAATTCCATAATAACTATCTCCAAACAAGCCAATTAGGTAAAGGACGGATGCCACCATCAATGCTTTAGGATAATTAAGTTTTTTCACGAGATACCACGCAATCGCCGCACCTATAATAGACGCAGGAAGATACCATAAATGGTATAGAGTACCATCAAATACAATATCCTTTATGATGTTTGGTAATAGGTTATCCATCTTGAAATAACCGTTATAAACATTGATAGGTATGTATAAGAGTATTGCAACCCCGTAAATTAAGGTTGTCTTTTTTATAAAAGCTTCCAGCTTTTCGGCATTACAGGTATATCTGGAAATCAGAAAAAATCCAGATGTCATAAAAAAGAACGGAACGGCTACACGGGATACAATGCGTGTAAATATAAAGTTGCCTGTTTCACTAAAAGAAGAGAGAGGCGAAGTATGAATAGCAACAATCAATAAGGCTGCAATAAATCTAAAATAATCAATGCCAGAATAGCTTTCGTTTTTAGTCATCTGTTTTCCTCCATATGGTCACAACAAAACCGTCTATGTTATTACCAGAAATCTGATAAACACAATTTTCTGGTATTTTTATCAGCGTTTTGTCGTCTTTTGCAGGAACATAATATATTTCAATCTCAGCTCTGTGAGCCTGCTCAAAAAGATATTTTTTATCTTCCAGATAGGCTTTTATAAATTGTGTGTATTCTTCAAGTGAAAAACCATTTTCCTGCATAATTTTTGAGTGTGGGTATCCTACATATCGAAAATGCCACGGCTCGTGTGAAATTCCCGTGATTTCTTCTTTGTCCTTTGCATAGCGTTCGATAAATCCATAGTCTGGGGCTGCTTTTCTAAACTCATTACAGATACCGACATAGGGGAAATCGGGACGGATAAAATCTATTTCTTTTTCGTTCAATCCCAAATCAATAGCAAGTCCTGTCTGATGTTCGCTATGATTTGGCAGGGCAACATATTTTCTTGTAAAATCCTCTCCATTATCTTTGAGAGAGCCGTCATATATGGCTGTCTGTTCTTCTAATGAGCGATAACCGCTTACAGGAACGATAGAGTTACCTGCCGAGATTTTTTCAAAAATAAGCTGGCGCATTGTAAAATGAACCTGCAATAGTGAAAATAAAATATCCATAGTGACGA
>ENA-OYXD01001569-OYXD01001569.1-human-gut-metagenome-genome-assembly--contig:-NODE-1569-length-10256-cov-4.534555_pt1 | contig 10256 bp, 10 predicted proteins | sample MGYA00244818_ERZ653412 | MGnify/ENA primary metagenome ERZ653412 (study PRJEB26926, sample SAMN06165146) | human gut metagenome | biome: ENVO:00009003; feature: ENVO:2100002; material: ENVO:00002003...
TCTTCAGATGCGCAATCAGCAGCAGAGCGCTTGTGACAAGCAGCGCGCCGCCCTCTACCAAAATGGTCGAATCAGTCCCCCACAGGTCGGCGTAATCCTTCACCTTCATGCCCGTACCGGGAACCGGCAGAAAAAGCAGAAAAAGCGGCACCAGCCCGATGATCAGCATCACCAGAAGATTCCTGTCGGGATCCATGGCGCTCCATTTAAACTTCCCGGTGAAAATATCCCGCACCAACGAGATCAGAGCAAGGAACAGTCTGACAATCAGCTTGCGGTATACCAAAACCACCGCGGCAAGCGTACCGATATGAAGCATCACATTAAACAGAAGACTTGTGTTCTGAACGCCCATGAAATGCTGCGCAAGCGACAAATGACCGCTGCTCGACACCGGCAGAAATTCCGTTGCACCCTGCACAATTCCCTGAACGATTGCTTCTAAAATTTCCTGCATAAGTATTCGATCCCTCCAAAACGCGGCGTTTCGCCGTCCTATGTATGGGCGCGGACACCCGCGCCGAATCAGGATTCCTCTTTGCGGGAATCCTTCTTCTTTCTGCTCTTCTTCTTTCTTTTGCGCGTTTGTCTTTAAACCGGCTGCCGCACTTCTTACTTTTGCTTCATCCCCGATTGTAATTGCTGCCTTTAAAGCAGAAAGCGTCTCGCTTGTCGCATCTTTGGTTCCAATGGTAATAAGCTTTGGAGTTGCCTGATAATTACTCTTGTTGAACAGATCCCTGCTCTGCTGTTTTCCGTCCACCTTCACAATCTTCCACAACTGCGCAATGCATCCGGACTGTCCGGACTGGGTAACAGAAACCGAACCGGCGGTAAGGGAAGCATCCATTGTAAACTGCACCTTTGGATCTGTCTTTGAAACGGTTTCACTTTCAAACGAAATCTCCCGGTTGGATGGTCTCGTTTCTTTTCCATATACATTAAAATAAATGATACCGCCACTGCAATATCCTTCGATATATACCGGCGCATCCAGATTATTTTTAAACTTCAGATCTTTATAATTTCCGGCAATTGCCGCATCCATGGACGGTTCCACATAATGAACCAGCATGGAATGATTAAAACGCATCGTAATTTCCAGTTCTGCCCGGATAACTGCATTATATAAAGTCGTTGCAACCTGACAGATTCCACCGCCAAACGATTCCACTACCGTTCCGTTCTGATAGGCACCGGCCAGTTCATATCCGTTCTCCTGTGTAAACGGGCTGACCGTTTTTGCCAGATCAAACTCCTCTCCCGGATAAAGGATTGTACCATCTACTTTGCTCACTCCGGTTATGACATTTTTTGCACGTCCTGCACTCGAACTTGCAAAGTTTGTCGTATAAGAACCGATCAGATCCGTAATTTCTGCGAGTTCTTTCTCATCCCCGCGCGGTTCTACCGTCTTTGTTACCAGATCAATCTCATTATTGGAGCCGTCCCAGCCCTGTGCAAGAAAATCATTGATTGCATACACGGAATTTACGACATCCACCTCGACGCCTTCTTTTCCCTTTACAAATTCAAATTTTCCATTGACACGCTTTAATCCATTATCAACAGCCCCGACGGCAAGATCATCTGCGCTCTCATATATCTTTTCGGCCGTCGCCTGTTTGTTTACACTCAGATGCATATCGAGAACCAGTTTTTTCTTTTTGAGATCCTGCAGGGTTTTATACCGGTTGATCAGACTTCCGGCGTGTCCCACCGCCAAAGCTTCCTGCACGGCAGTATCCGCATCCGCGGTCACTCCCATATCTTCCGCAGTCATCTGAATGGAACCGGTTTCTCCTCTCAGCGTAAAAGTTGTATCCATCAGCCCATCCACGTATTCTTCTACCGCAGATATCGCCTGATTTTCTGTCATTCCTCCGACGTTTACATTTCCGATGGAAATTCCATTTTCAATGGTAGTCTCCTCTGCTGCCATCGCTGCCTGTGTATGAGAACCGAGTCCCACCACACAAAAAAGTACTGCTGCAGCCATTCCTAACTTTGTTATCTTCTTCATATTCTTCCTTTAAAATAATTTTAGCGTTATCTTGTATTTTAACATAAACAATCACTTTTTCAAGTGCCGCTACCCATAAATCAGCGCTGAAACCAGTGTTGTAACAACCATTGCAGCGATAACAACCAACGATATGAGTGCAATCAGCTGTCTTTTTCGTTTTGAACCATTAAAATTATACATACTATTCACCTCTTTCGCAAAATCAGTTATAATGAATACACAACAATATCAGAAAGGATTTCCATTATGTTTGTATTTCTTGCTATTTTTATCGTTTTTCTGCTGTATATTAACTTTTTGATGCATAAAAATAAACGCGCCCAGGAAAATCTCGAAAAACAGTTCTGGGACCGGGAGCGCAGTGCGAATTTCACACGCAAAAAAGATATCAGCAATCTTAATTATCTTATCATAACAGAAGATAAAATACCACAAAACCTTACGACCGATGCCAAAAAATCACTGGAAACACTATGCGGTCAGAAAATGCTGAATCTTTCTTCCATGAGTAACACCGACCTGAAACTTGAATATGGTGTTGCAAACCTGGATGAACTCAGCGCATGTGATGACCGTTTTTCCACATTTGAACGAAATGCTGCCATCTATGCCCAGGAACTGAGTGATGCCGGATATACCGATCAGGCACGCCAGCTGCTGGAATTTGCAGTTTCCTGTCATGTCGACAACAGCAGCATCTACACACAGCTGGCAGCCATCTATCAGACCGGGGGCAATCTCTCCGGAATCTTGCAGCTGCAGGAAGCAGCTGCGCAGCTTGCACCGTTTCCGCAAAAAATCATTCTGGAAAAACTTAAAAGTTTCCAGCCCTGATCTTATCCTGCAGCCGGGAGGCTTCACTGCGTGTAAGAGTCTCCCAGCTGATACTGTCTTTCCTTCCATATTGTTCCAAAAGTTCCCTGAGCCGTTCTTTCTGATGCTCCGTTGCCGGCGTCTGTCTCTTTGCCTTATACACCAGAGGTTTCGGGACAAACAGTTCCATGGAAGCACCTTCTATGGATTTTAAATTTTCAAATACCTTATAGGTTTCTACTGCATCATCCAGTGCCCGGTGTGCATGTTCCCGTTCAATCTGAAAATATTCGCACAGGCTTTCCAGTTTTTTCGACTGTGCCCCCGGAAGGAGTGCCCGCGCAATCCGCAGGGTATCACAGGCCGACAATTCCAGTGGAATTTTCTGATTGACGGCCCACTGCTTCAGAAAACTGTAATCAAAAATCAGATTATGTCCCACAAGAATATCATCCCCGATAAATTGCAGAAGTTCCTGCATTGCCACATTCTCTTCTTTCCCCAAAGCCGCCATTTCATCTGTAATCCCGGTCAGCTGTACTACCGTTTCCGGAATTGACATTCCCGGACGCACGAGCGTTCCATATGTATCTGCAATCTCTCCGTTCCGTACACGAACCGCCCCGATTTCTATTACTTTGTCCCTTTTCGGAGCCAGTCCCGTCATCTCCAGATCAAGAACCGTATAATCCATTTTATGCACCTGCCTTACGCTTTCATACATGTTTATTATACACATATAAGAAAAGAAAACCAGCCAGAATATGGCCGGTTTTCTTCCACAATAACGCTCTTTATAAAATTCTTCCAATCAATACATCCAGTCCTGCCACCCACAGCAACAGTGCGCCAACGATATATACTTTGGTTTTTGCTTCATATCCGACACGGTATCCGGTATAGATGCCGCCGATCACAAATGCAACGGTACATACAACAATCATGATCAGAATCATAAGCACATTCGTTTCCAGAAATCCAAATGCAATTCCTGTAAGCAGCGTGTAAATTCCACTGATACATGCCATGCGGACAAATCTCCGGATTCCAAGATGATGTTCCAGATGTTCTTCCACATGTTCGTTGCGGATTGCTTTTACCATCAGCCGGATGCCAAGAATCATAAAAATCACCATGGATATAATCTGTCCCAGCAGCTTTTCGTCCGGCACCGACCGGTAATGGCAGAACAGGGAGGACAAAAAATGCCCCAGATATAACGTAATCAGCTGTGCCAGCGCAACGATTCCACAGATCACTGTCAGATTTTTTTTATTTATTTTTGCAACCAGTGATCCCTGACATTCCATTGCTGCGAAAATATCCAGAGATACCCCTGCTATTATCAGCAGGTTTTCCATCCAGTTCATCCTTTTTCCTCCGACCATCAAAATTATTTGTTATTTTCACTGTCTGCCTTGATCGCATCCTGTTTATAAATAAATTTTACGCTTCCGTTTACACCGTCTGCAACCTTTGTAAATGTCTGGTAATCCTCACCCGCATCAAGCATTGCCTGCAGTTTGTCGGTCAGCGGTTTGATATCTCCGTTATAGCTGTTCGCAATCTTGGAAATACCCTTCTCGTCGAATTCTACCATGCCATCTGCCAGCGTATGGGACCCATCATCCAGTTTATCTACACCGGACACAATCTTTACCGTGGCATCGTTGAGTGCCTTGATTCCCTTCGTCAGTGTTGGAACTGCGTCTGCCAGAGACTGTGTTCCCTTACTGAGTGCTGCGGAACCGGTAACCAGACTGTAACCGTTTTCCTGTACTGCTTCAATCTGCTGTGCAATTGTAGCCTTTGCACTCTCTGCTCCTGTAACAGCGGCTGCACTTGCTGCCTGTACGGCCACATTCTGACATGCTCCTGCCAGCTGTGTAGCCAGTGCCTTTAAGCTGCTCTCCACACCGTCTGTCACCTGCTCATTGTTTCTTCCTGCTGCAAGCTGTGCCTTGATTGTGCTCTGTGTCTTGTGAAAGAGTGTGTCCTTTGCCCCACTCTTTGCATACAGCAGTTCCGCAAGCTGTGCACTTGTCATACCATCCGATACGGCATACATAACCGTTGACGTCTGATCGTTTGCCTGTGCGCCCTTTGCCCACGCTGCTTTAATGCCGGCAGCCGCCTGATCTGCAGTAAGTTTGCTGTCTGCCGCCTGTCCTGCAGCTTTCAGCAATACCTGTCTTACCACTTCATTATACACGGTTTCTGCTGCATTTGCACTATAAGCGCCATCATAAAGAGAAGTAAATAATGCGCCATCCGTTGTGCTTCCATCTTTTCCTGTGCTGTAACGGAGTGCGGCATAGATCTGGTTTGCGACTTCCTGCGTTTTTCCGTTTGCAAACTCTTTTGCCACCGTCTCGGAAGCGGTCTTTGACGCTGCCTGTTTCTCTGTATCACTCATCTTTGTATTTAACGCTTTATCAAGTGTCTGGATTCCCTTGCTGATGGATTCTGCGCTGGTGTTTAATGTCTCCACACCTTTGCCCAGATCTCCGCTCTTTGAATTCAGCTCATTCATGCCGCTTGCATAATCCGCAAGATTTTTCTGTAACGTGTCCAGTCCATCGGATAATTCTTTTGATCCGTCTTTTAACTTGCTGCTTGCATCCAGCATGTCATCAATCATATCATCCAGAGAAGAAGAATCCCCGCTCTTCATGGAAATCATGCTTCCGGCATTTGCCACGATCGTCATTGCCGTATCCAGCTTGAAATCTTTTACATCGGCAGTCACTTCGAAATCTTCCGGAAGTTCCAGATCATCGATGAAATCAGAATCTTTCACATTCAGACTTTCTTTGATTCCCGGCAATGCATAGCCGATAACCACATTGCTGTCCCCGTTCTGGGAAACTTTTCCGTTCTTTACTTCCACATTGCTGAAACTGTCATCCAATACCAGTGCCGTTACTGCTGCAAACGGAACCTTTACCGTCTGCTTGTTTCCGTTTACGGTTTCTTCATAAGAAGAATTATTTGTGTAATCATAATGTATGGTAACTTTTCCGGATTTTCCAGCCAGATCCTTCGGTGCAATCTCATTTCCATCCAGATAATAAGTAACTTTCAGGGAAACCGGAGCTTCACTGTCTGTTTTTCCCTGATAGTAAATATCGGCTCCATCTGCCTGCCAGGTCAGCTTCTCTCCGTTCTGTGAGAACTCCTCGCTTCCCTTCACATTTTTGATATCTGTCAGATTGGACTGATCCTCCAGTGTAGCGGACTGGTTTTTATTGATCAGATGATCGGTGACAATGGTATCATACACACTTCCCGTTGCATCGGAAATAAGGTAAACATTTTCATCTTTTCCGATTTCTTTATCACTGACAGATACCTGAAGCAGATCCTCAATATCATCCTTCTTATCGGAAGAATCCTCTTTCTGCTCTGTCTGAACTGCAGCATCTTTCTTCTGATCTGCCTGCACGGCAACTGCTGTCATGCTGCTTCCAAGAAGTGTAATGATCAGCACACCTGCCACAATACGGACTACATATTTATTTTTCAATCTGGTTTTTAACTCTGATAATTTCATAATTCCATCCTCCTATTTGATTTTGTTGCGAAATCCTGCACTTGATGCACAGATCACACGGTCAAATACCATGAACATGCTTGGCAGAATAAAGATTACGACAATCATACTGATGATCGCACCACGTGCCATCAGCATACATAATGAACCGATCATATCGATGTTGGAATATAATCCCACACCAAACGTTGCTGCAAAGAAACTGAGTGCACTGACAATGATCGACTGAATGGACTTGCTCAATGCATCGGTAATTGCTTCTTTCTTATCCATACCGCGGAAACGGTTCTTCTTATACTTGTTCGTCATAAGAATTGCATAATCAACCGTAGCTCCCAGCTGTATGGTTCCGATTACAATGGATGCAATAAACGGCAACACCGTTCCTGTATATGCTGGAATACCCATGTTGATGAAAATTGCAAATTCAATAACACATACCAGAATGATTGGAAGTGAAATGGACTTAAATGTCAGTAAAATAATAATAAAAATAGCTGCAATAGAAATAATACTTACATTTTTGAAATCCACATCGGTAATCTCAATCAGATCCTTGGTACATGGCGCCTCACCGATCAGCATTGCGGTATTATCGTATTTTTTAATAATCGCATTGATCTCATCACACTGTTTATTTACTTCATCCGTTGCAGATGCATATTCCGAAACAATGACCATCATCTGGTAATCTCCACTCTTGAAGATATCCTTCACATCGTCCGGAATGACATCCTGCGGAACCATCGGTCCGGTCAGGGAATCCATCGAAACCGCAAGTTTTACACCGTCTACTTTTTTGATCTCATCGATCATATTCATACTGTCTTTTTCAGACAGACTGCTTTTTGCCAGAACCATGTGGGTTGCACCCATATGATACTGTTCGGACAGCTTATCATTTCCGACTTTACTGCTGAAAGTCTCCGGCAGCGTACCAGTCAGATCATAATATACATTGGTATGTGTATATCCGTAGATTGCCGGAATCAGCACAACCAGAAACGCAATGACAAATACCACATGATGTTTTGTGATAAACCCTGCAATTCTACTAAGATCCGGAAGAATTACTTTATGTCTGGTCTTTTCGATTGCCTTATCGCAGACAAGAATCAGGGACGGAAGAATCGTTACACATCCGATAACACCAAAGACAACACCCTTTGCCATAACGATACCAAGGTCTTTTCCAAGGGTAAAGCTCATAAAACACAGTGCGATAAATCCGGCAACTGTTGTAATGGAGCTGCTGACCACGGAAGTAATTGTATTGGAAATCGCATGTGCCATGGCACGGTTTTTATCTCCGTCAAACCGCTCCTTCTGCTCCTGATAACTGTGCCACAGGAAAATGGAATAATCCATTGTAACACCGAGCTGCAGTACCGCCGCCAGTGCCTTGGTAATATAAGAAATCTCCCCGAAAAATACGTTGGAACCCAGATTGTAAATAATTGCCATGCCGATACTGATCAAAAACAGGAACGGAACAACTACGGAATCCATCGTAAGTGATAATACGATCAGAGAAAGTACAACGGCGATCAGAACATAGATCACACTCTCATTCTCTGCCAGTTTTCGGATATCATTGTTCACCGATGCCATACCACTGACAAAACACTGCTTTCCAACCAGATCATTGATCGTCTGGATCGCATCCATGGTGCCATCCGACGACATGGACTCATCAAACAGGACTGCCATCAGCTGGCTGTCTGCGTCTTTGTTATTGAAAAAGTTGTAGATATCATCCGGAAGTGCTTCTCTTGGAATACTAAAATCCATAATAGAACCATACCAGATAACATTTTTTACATGAGGTACATCCTCAATCTTATCTGCTATTTTCTGCAGATCCTTATCCTGCATTCCCTCAACAACTACAAAAGAGAACGCGCCTGTTCCAAATTCATCCAGAAGGATATCCTGCCCTTTCATCGTTTCAATCTGTCCCGGCAGATAGGACAAAATGTCATAATTAATTCTGGTTTTCATATAGCCGATCGCGGATGGAATCAGCAGTAAAAAAGCCAGGATCAAAATCAGAAACCGACATTTAACGACTCCTTTTCCAAATTTAATCATTTTTTTCACCATCCTCTATTTTTCTCTCAGCCTATCATAAAAAAAAAGACCGAATATGAAAATATTCAATCTTTTCGTCATGTACTGCATGATTATACATTTTGAGTGATTTGTATGAATTCGTATACAAATCATTCAAAATGTCATCGCATATTCTTTTTATAATTCTTTGATGATGTCGATCAGAGACCGGGTCAGCATATACTGATATGCTTCGGCCATTTCGCGCGGCGAGATGGTCATTCCCATGCTGATCCATTCCTCTGTTGCAAAACACATGGACTGTGCATAATAGGAAGATATCACCTCCGGCGTCAGCCATTTGTGTTTTGAAACCCTTCCGCTGCTTTCGTTTTGAATCAGTTCAAGCAATACTTCCCTCACACATTTTTTTGCGATATCGTGAAATTTGACCGATCCCTCCATTTTTACCAGCTGTGAATAGAATGCCTTGTCCTTTTCAATGTTGGTAAACAGCAGAACCATTGCTTCTATAATCATATCATTCCGGATCAGAGGTTCTACCGGCTCTAACAGTTCTGTCCGGATGATCCATTCAATAAGCTCAAATTTATCCTGAAAATGATTGTAAAACGTTGGCCGGATGACCCCTGCTTTATCAGTTATCTCTTTAATTGTAATTTTTTCTACCGGCCGCCTGACAGCAATCTCTTTCAAACTTTTTGCAAGCAGCTGGTCAATATCGGTTTTGCCCTGTATTGCCATTTCGTCTGTTATCCTTATTCGTCAAATTCCATGGTCACAAAGTACCCTTTTTCTGTCTCCTTCACATCAATCACATCGCCTTCCCGGCTTTTTAAACGTTCGCCTACCGCATAATTTCCCGACATTGCTATTGCATGCTCAATGGTATAATAATAGGAAGTGGGAAGTTTTCCCTCTGTCACCTTCAGATGATCCCCTGCTTTGGTCAGTCCCGGACGTTCCATTTTAAATTCCATCTGTCTCATCACGGTCACCTTCATTTTCCACAAACTCTGTATCAACAGTCTCTGTGCGCCGTCTGTAATCCCTCGCTGCACGCGTTGCTGTGACAGCAATCCACAGATTCAGCGCTCCGTTGATAATCAGCACGATTCCTACCAGCATAATAAACTGTTTCAATACGGTAAGCGGACAGAAAACACAGACCAGACCGCAGACCAGACAGATGATAGCAAATACAAGATCCATGCCCCACTTTTCATATCCGTATTTTTTGGCATTCACAGCCTCCGTCACCGCACGAATTCCATGAAATACAAGTCCTACACCCAATATAACCGGAACCAGACTGACAATCAGCGACGGCTGGATGAGAAACCAGATTCCAACTGCAAGTACCAGAATTCCGACAATCGTTGATGCTCCAAATGTTGCAAGGCTCAAAATAAAGCTTCCCAGATAAATAATTCCAACGATGATCATTGCAACCGAAAGAAGTGTTCCGATCACATCAATGACTCCGCCTTTCCACACAACAAAAATAATTCCAAGCACAATACACAAAACAGAAGAAAGCAGATAATCCGCCTTTGCCCGCTTCAAAAATTCTCTCATGAAATGACGCCCCCTTTTGAAATATCTTTTGCAACATTATAACATTTCCTTTTTTATTGTTCAACTTTTCCTCTAAAAATGATATACTGTGCGCGGAGGTGAATATCATGGGAAAAGAAGTAAAAACCAATGCCGTGCGTATTCTGGAACGAAATAAGGTTCCCTATGAACCTGTCTCTTATACACATCTGACGCTGCCGACGATCGCATAAG
>ENA-OYXD01001585-OYXD01001585.1-human-gut-metagenome-genome-assembly--contig:-NODE-1585-length-10213-cov-4.923213_pt1 | contig 10213 bp, 8 predicted proteins | sample MGYA00244818_ERZ653412 | MGnify/ENA primary metagenome ERZ653412 (study PRJEB26926, sample SAMN06165146) | human gut metagenome | biome: ENVO:00009003; feature: ENVO:2100002; material: ENVO:00002003...
TTAATGATACGGCGACCACCGAGATCTACACTTATGCGATCGTCGGCATCGTCAGATGTGTATAAGAGACAGAAATATCTGTCCGCTCTGAAAGGAAGAGCAACCTGTATTTATATACCAACCTGTTCCCAGTATGCCATTGAGGCACTGCAGAAATATGGTGTGGTCAAAGGCGGGCTGCTGGCTGTATGGCGGATACTGCGCTGTAATCCTTTTGCAAAAGGCGGGTATGATCCGGTTCCGTAATTAAGGAGGAGAAGTATGCTATTGACGCAGTCGTCAACCCCTGTTATAGGGTGGATATCCACGCTGCTGGGGTACGTTATTGATATTATATTCCGATTGCTTGATTTAGTGGGCATTCAGAATATCGGTTTAAGTATCATTATTTTTACTGTGTTCGTGCGTTTGATTATGACTCCGCTTACAATCAAACAGCAGAAGTTCACAAAGATCAATCAGGCCATGCAGCCTGAGATTACCAAGATTCAGAAAAAGTACCGCAACAAGAAGGACCAGGCTTCCCTGGCAAAACAGAATGAGGAGATTCAGGCTGTTTATGAAAAGTACGGCACCAGTCCGACCGGCGGATGTGCTCAGATTTTGATTCAGTTCCCTATTTTCCTTGCATTCTTTAATGTTGTGCGTAATGTACCTGCCTATATTCCGCAGGTAAAAGATATTTATATGACTGCGGTGACTGCGATTCAGCAGACCCCTGGTTATGTGGATACGATTAATAAGATTGCCGATGGAGTGCATTCATCTTATATATCAGAGCTTCCAAACAATGCGACGTCTAACCAGATTATCGACGTCCTGAACTATTTTACTGCAGATGCCTGGGGACAGCTGGCGGATGCCATGCCGTCTATTTCCGGAGTCATTGAGAGTGTTCACCATCAGGTGGCCGGTATCAATAACTTCATTTTCGGCATCAATGTGGCGCAGGCTCCGGGATTCAGACTTTCTGTATATCTTCTGATTCCAATCTTAGCGGCATTATTCCAGTTCCTGACCACCAAAACCATGAAACAGCCGGATATGGGAGATAATCCTGCAGCGGGAATGACAAAGAGCATGACGTATGTGATGCCGTTGATGTCTTTCTATTTCTGTCTGGTTGCTCCGGCCGGAATGGGACTTTACTGGGCAACCAGTGCGCTTTTCATGTGTATACAGCAGATCATTGTCAACAAATATATGGAGCATGCGGATCTCGACAAAATGATTGAGAAAAACCGCGAGAAGGCAGCCAAGAAGAAGGCAAAAGGCAAGAAGACCATGATGGAAAGACTGACCGGCGCAGCGGATAACGCAGATAATCAGCAGCAGGTATCCGGCAGAAAGACGATCACGGATGTGGCTACCATGAATCTGAAAAAGATGCCTGGCGCTTCCGGCAGCTCTGCCAACGGTCAGAATGTTGATGTGGATCAATTGGGTGAGATTGGTAAAAATGCTTATCTGGTATCTCAGTATGATAAGGAGCAGAATACCAGGGGAGGTAAGAAATAGTGGATGTTATGGAATTTAAAGGCAAAACGATAGACGATGCTATTACGGCAGCCAGTGTTGAGCTTGGAGTTACCAGTGACAAATTAGATTATGAAGTGGTAGAAGAAGGAAGTTCAGGTTTCCTTGGAATATTTAATGTGAAACCGGCAGTGATCCGGGTGACATTGAAGAAGTCCCTGGTGGAGAGAACCCAGGAATTCTGCGATGAATTGTTTGCCGCCATGAAGGTGGAGACAGTGGTTTCCATTCAGTTCCATGAGGAAGACAATGTGATGAACATTGAGCTGTCCGGTCCGGATATGGGTATCCTCATTGGAAAGCGCGGTCAGACTCTGGATGCGCTTCAGTATCTGATCAGTCTTTTCGTCAATAAAGAAGGCGATGCGTACATCCGCGTGAAGCTGGACACAGAGAACTACCGGGAAAGAAGAAAGGTAACTCTGGAGAAGCTGGCCAAAAAGATTGCGTACACTGTGAAGAGAACGAAGAAACCGGTATCTCTGGAACCGATGAATCCATATGAGAGAAGGGTCATTCATTCAGCTTTACAGAATGACAGATACGTATGTACAAGAAGCGAAGGGGAAGAGCCTTACCGCAGAGTTGTGATCATGTTAAAAAAAGACAGATAATAATAAAGGATGTTTAAAGATTCCTCAGGATTTTTTAAACATCCTATTTTTGAATGGAGCGGAAATTGATGATAAATGAATTTGATACCATTGCGGCTATCGCCACCGCTGTCTCCAATGCGGGAATCGGTATTATCCGGATCAGCGGAGAAGAAGCCATGAGAATTCTTTCTGAAGTCTTTGAGCCTTATAATAAGAAAAAAGATGTTTCGTCTCTGGAGAGTCATCACGTATATTATGGGAATATCAAAGACGGGGATGTGGTTGTCGACGAATGTATAGTGATTATCATGAAGGCGCCTCACAGTTATACAAGAGAGGATGTGGTGGAGGTTGACTGCCACGGAGGAGTGTCTGTGGTCTACCGTATCCTGAATCTGGTGCTGAAACACGGGGCCAGACCGGCGGAGCCGGGAGAGTTTACAAAAAGAGCCTTTTTAAATGGAAGAATTGATCTGTCTCAGGCAGAGGCGGTTATGGATCTGATAGAATCAAGAAATGAGCTGGCGAGACGTAATTCTGTCTCTCAGTTGAAGGGAAGCCTTTCTGACAAAATAAAGCGAATCAGAGAAGAAGTACTTTATCAGGTGGCATTTATCGAATCGGCCCTGGACGATCCGGAACATATCAGTCTGGACGGTTACGGGGAGACATTGTATCCGAAGGTAGAAGAGTGGGCCGATGAGACAAAGAAAATGTTGTCTTCCTATGATGATGGCAGGTATATTGCTGAGGGAATCCGGACCTGTATTGTGGGTAAGCCCAATGCGGGAAAGTCCTCGTTTTTAAATGCATTGTTAGGAGAGGAGAGGGCTATTGTCACGGAAATTGCCGGAACTACCAGAGATACGCTGGAAGAGTCGGTGACCATTGACGGCATCACCTTAAATATCATTGATACGGCAGGAATCCGGGATACGGAAGACACCGTGGAAAAAATCGGGGTGGAAAAGGCAAGAAAAGAGATGGAGAGCGCCGATATTATATTGTTTGTGGCTGATACATCCGTCCCCCTCTCGAAAGAAGACTTTGATATTCTGGAGCAGATTCGCGGCCGGAAGAAAATGTTCCTGCTGAACAAATCCGATATGACAAAAGCGGATGTATCTGATTCTCCTGCAGGGCAGTCAGACGGAAGGGATTCCACGGCGGAAGGAAAATTTGAGAAAGATATCGCTCGGCTGAAGGAATATGCAGATGGGGATGAACCGATCATTTCCATATCGGCCAAGTATAATCAGGGTATCGATGATTTTATCGGAGAGTTAAAAAAAATGATGTTTCATGGTAAAATAGACGCAAACCAGGAAATGTATATTACCAACGCCCGTCATAAAAATGCCCTGGATGAGGCGCTCTCCAGTTTTCTGTGTGTGAAAGAGAGTATAGAGAACGGAATGCCGGAGGATTTCTTCACAATTGATTTGATGAATGCCTATGAAAAGCTGGGATTGATTACGGGAGAAGCAGTGGAAGAAGATCTGGTCAATGAGATATTCTCCAGATTCTGTACAGGAAAATAGGTAACAGTTCTGCCATAATCGAGGAAAGCGGCGCAGTGCGCCGAAGAAGCTGCCAGGGCAGCGCCTTTCCGAGATGTATGGCTGAACTGTTACCGAAGGTAGAGGAAAGATATATGAAAGTTGTAGAAGAATATTATGACGTGATTGTTGTGGGAGCGGGTCATGCCGGCTGTGAGGCGGCGCTGGCAGCGGCAAGACTTGGCTGTGAGACTATTATTTTTACCGTCAGTATGAACAGTGTGGCCCTGATGCCCTGTAATCCCAATATCGGAGGCAGCTCCAAAGGCCATCTGGTGAGGGAGATTGATGCTCTGGGCGGAGAGATGGGAAAGAATATTGATAAGACTTATATTCAGTCCAAAATGCTCAATAAATCAAAAGGACCGGCGGTCCATTCTCTGCGTGCTCAGGCGGATAAAGATGCCTACTCGATTTCCATGCGTTATACGCTGCAGAATACGGATCATCTGACTCTTCGTCAGGGAGAGGTGACAGAGCTTCTGGTGGAAGAGGGCAGTATCCGGGGAGTGAAAACTTTTTCCGGAGCCATCTACCATGCGAAGACAGTGGTGCTGGCCACGGGAACTTACCTGAAGGCCAGATGTCTGTATGGTGATGTGGTGGAATACACCGGACCCAATGGTCTGCAGGCCGCCAATCATCTGAGCCAGTCTCTGATGGATAACGGCGTGGAGCTTTACCGTTTTAAGACGGGAACTCCGGCGAGAATTGATAAGCGTTCCATTGATTTTTCCGTTATGGAGGAGCAGTTTGGCGATGAGACCATTGTTCCGTTCAGTTTTACTAATAAAGAAGAAGATATCAGGAGAGAGCAGATTTCCTGCTGGCTGACCTATACGAATGAAGAGACCCATAAAATTATCCGGGACAATCTGGACCGGTCGCCGTTATATTCCGGTATGATTGAGGGAACCGGTCCGAGGTACTGTCCGTCCATTGAGGATAAGGTGGTGCGTTTTGCAGATAAGAACCGGCATCAGCTGTTTATCGAGCCGGAAGGAGAGTATACCAATGAGATGTATGTGGGCGGCATGAGCAGTTCTCTGCCGGAGGATGTGCAGTACGCCATGTACCGGACAGTCCGGGGGCTTGAACATGTAAAGATTATCCGTAATGCTTATGCCATAGAGTATGACTGCATCAATCCGAATCAACTGCGTCTGTCTCTGGAATTTAAAAATATCAGCGGTTTGTTCAGCGGAGGACAGTTTAACGGCAGTTCCGGATATGAGGAAGCTGCCGCCCAGGGACTGATCGCCGGTATCAATGCGGCGAGAAAATGTCAAGGGAAAGAACCTGTGATTCTGGATCGTTCTCAGGCCTACATTGGGGTGCTCATCGATGATCTGGTCACGAAGGAAAATCATGAACCATACCGAATGATGACATCGAGAGCGGAGTATCGTCTTATTTTAAGGCAGGACAATGCTGACATGCGTCTGACTCCTCTGGGATATGAAATTGGACTTATCGAAAAAGATAGATATGATAAATTCTGTGAAAAGAGAAGACAGATTGAGGAAGAGACGGAGAGAGTCCGGAATATTCATATCGGAGCTGGAAAGCGGGTGCAGGAGATTCTCGTCAAAAATGGAAGTACACCGTTAAAGAGCGCTTCCACTTTGGCGGAACTTATCAAGAGACCGGAGCTTGATTATGAATGTCTGGCGGAGCTTGATCCGGACAGAGTTCCCCTTGATCCTGCTGTTATAGAACAGGTAAATATTAATCTTAAATATGAGGGATACATTTCCAGACAGATGAAACAGGTGGAGCAGTTTAAAAAGATGGAAAATAAGCTCATACCGGAGAGCATCGTTTATGAAGATGTGCATAATTTAAGAAAGGAAGCCGTTCAGAAGTTAAATGATATCCGTCCGCATTCCATCGGTCAGGCTTCAAGGATTTCCGGCGTATCGCCGTCAGATATTTCTGTGCTTCTGGTTTACATCGAGCAGATGAGAAGACGAAAAAATGAGAAGAAGGTTGACGCAGAGACGGGGAACATGTAAACTGGATGGGCAGATATATGGGGTGCAGGCGGTGTCCCGTAACCAGGACGGCAGTACCCCGAAAATGGGACAGGGAACTGGACCCTTGTGAGGAAGATTCTGGAGTAAAAGTATGAATTTCAGTGAAAAATTAAAAAAGGCATCTGTTGACGCCGGTATAAGTTTGAATGAGAAACAGCTGGAACAGTTTGAACAGTTTTATCATCTTCTCATCGAAAAGAATAAGGTGATGAATTTGACTTCAATTACCGAAGAAGATGAGGTCATTGAGAAGCATTTTATCGACAGCCTTACCTGCAGAAGAGTTATGGATATGGACAGTGTGAAGTCCCTGATCGATATTGGAACCGGCGCCGGTTTTCCGGGAATACCGCTAAAAATTGTTTATCCGGAAATATCGGTGGTGCTTCTGGATTCTCTTAATAAGAGGGTAAAGTTTCTTCAGGAAGTCATCACGGATCTGGGCTTAACCGGAGTGGAAGCGGTTCACGGACGGGCGGAAGATCTGGCAAGAAAGCCAGAGTACAGAGGACAGTTTGATCTGGCGGTATCCAGAGCTGTCGCCAATTTAAGTACTTTAAGCGAGTATTGTATTCCTTTTGTGAGAGTCAATGGTTTTTTTGTCTCTTATAAGGCAGGAAAAGGTCTGGAAGAGATAGAGAGCAGCGATTCCTGTATGCGGGCGCTGGGCAGCAAAATCATGCAGGTGGATGAATTTCAGCTTCCGGGAGAGGATTCGCTGAGAGTTCTTATTAAAATAAAGAAATGCAAGGGAACTCCAAAAGCTTACCCGAGAAAAGCCGGCGTTCCGTCTAAAAATCCTCTGTAGGATGACAGGAAGAGGTGGAAATTTATGAGTGCGAAGAAGAAAAATACAGTATATCATCCCGGTTCTGATTTCAGAGAGCGTCTGGTTCGGTTTGATGAGAAGATGAAGGCACATTTGTCAAAAGAGATGATGTATCTCACAGAAAAAAAGGATGATTACGAGAATCAGATTCTTCAGCTGAAGATTGAGAGAGAGCAGCGGGATAAGACATTGTTTCAGCATGTAGAACAGAAGGATATTCGTAAATATTTTTCTCCTCTGAATTTGTCAGACCTGGAGGAGGATAAAAAGGACGAAAAACAGAAAGAGCTGTCTGATCAGATGAATCAGATACAGGAGAGTATTTCACGGATCGATGAACATATAGAAGAAATCCGGGAACTGATCCAGGAAATGGATGATATTTTACAAATGGGATAATGAGAAAGGATGGAAAAATGAAAGCGCAGTTAATTGATATTTTAGCAGAAAATATTCAGGAGTTGGAGAAAGAGGAGATTGCTTCCGCCCTGGAGATTCCGAAGAAAAGTGATATGGGTGACTTTGCTTTTCCGTGTTTTAAACTGGCAAAGGTTTACCGCAAAGCGCCGAATATGATTGCGGAGGATCTGACAAAGAAGATTCTTGAGAAAAATTATGATATTTTCTCTAAAGTAGAAAATGTGGGAGGATATATCAATTTCTTCTTTGCCAAGGAAGAGTTTGCAAAACAGCTGGTGAAAACCATTGGAGTAGAAGATTTTGGTGCTTCCGATGAGGGAGAGGGAAAGACCATCTGTATTGACTATTCTTCCCCAAACGTGGCAAAGAATTTCCATGTGGGTCATCTTCGTACAACAATCATCGGAAACTCTTTATATAAGATTTATTCTAAACTGGGGTATCATGTGGAGCGAATCAATCATCTGGGAGACTGGGGAACACAGTTTGGTAAGCTGATCGTGGCATATAAACGCTGGGGCAGTAAAGAAGCCGTGGAGAAAAACGGTATCGCCGAGCTGATGAAGATTTATGTGAAGTTCCATCAGGAAGCAGAGAAAGATGATTCTCTCAATGATGAGGCGAGAGCATGGTTTGTGAAGATGGAGCAGGGCGATGAGGAAGCGCTGTCTATCTGGCAGTGGTTCAAGGATATCAGTCTTGTGGAATACAAACGGATTTATAAACTTCTGGGTATGGAATTTGATCACTATACAGGAGAGAGCTTCTATCGTGATAAGACCCAGGCGGTAGTTGATGAGTTAAATGAGAAGCATCTTCTTGTGGAAAGCGACGGAGCGCATATCGTTCCTCTGGATGATTATAATATGGCTCCATGTCTGATCACCAAAAAAGACGGAAGCAGTATTTATGCTACCCGTGACCTGGCAGCGCTCTTCTATCGTAAGAAAACCTATCATTTCGATAAATGTATATATGTTACAGGATTGGAACAGAAGCTGCATTTCGCACAGGTATTTAAAGTGATCGAACTTCTTGGATATGATTGGTATGACCAGCTGGTTCATGTGCCATACGGTCTGGTAAGTATGGAAGGCGGTAAATTATCCACAAGAAGTGGTAATGTTATCTATGCAGAAGAGATTCTTCATGAGTCCATCCAGAAGATTTATGAGATCATTGAGGAGAAGAATCCGGATCTGGAAGACAAAGAGACTGTGGCAAGACAGGTGGGTATCGGTGCTATTTTGTTCAATGACCTTTATAACCAGAGAATCAAAGATGTTGTGTTTAACTGGGATAAGATCCTCAACTTTGATGGAGAAACCGGACCATATGTACAGTACACATATGCTCGTTGTGCCAGTGTAATGCGTAAGGCAGGGGATGTGACGATTCCGGAAGAAATTGATTACAGTGTTCTTACAGATGATGTGACCATGAATCTTCTGAAAGATATCACAAGATTCCCTGAGGTAATTAAGGATGCCGCAGATAAATATGAGCCGTTTATGATTTCAAGATTTGCTGTATCGGTGGCACAGCATTTCAATAAGTTCTATCATGACTGCCAGATTAATGTGGAAGATGAAAATGTGAAGATGGCACGTTTGAAAGTGGTATCTATTACAATGCGTGTGATTAAAGATGCGCTTGCATTGCTGGGAATTGAGTGTCCGGAGCAGATGTAATAGAATATCTTGAATTATGATCAAAATATTTGTCATAAACGAAGAGGAATGTTTCACGTGAAACATTCCTCTTTTTGCTTGAAAATCATATATCATATTTATATAAAGAACGATTTTAAATATAGCAGAGCTAATGTTCTGTCGCTGCTATTTTTTACGTAGAAAATTAGCAATGTTTCACGTGAAACATTGGACTGTATTTTCATTTAATGTGTGTTATAATGTCCAATGAAGAAAATGTATAACGGTTCAGCTATATTCCTGTCTGGGTAGCGAGTTTTTGAAATGTCATGGCTGAACTGTTAATAAGTATTTCAATTGGAAGATTTCTGATTGATAACGTAATAGAAAATGAAATGGAGGTTTGTAGAATGGGCAGAGTGATTGCCGTTGCTAATCAGAAAGGCGGAGTTGGAAAGACGACAACTTCCATTAATCTGTCTGCCTGCCTGGCAGAGAAAGGAAAAAAAGTCCTTTTAGTGGATATGGATTCTCAGGGAAATACCACCAGCGGACTTGGATTGGAAAAAAATGAACTGGATAAAACAATCTATGAGGTTCTGAGAGATGAGATTCCTGTGGAGGATTCCATCGTGGAGATTGATAATTGTTTTGGAAATTTATTTTTAATTCCATCCAACAGAAATCTGGCAGGTGCAGAGATTGAGTTGATCACTTCGGAAAATATGCAGTATATTTTAAAGAGAAAGTTGGCTCCGATTAAGGACGATTACGATTTTATTATTTTGGACTGCCCGCCGGCGCTAGGTATGCTGACAGTAAATGCTATGACAGCTTCTGATTCTGTTCTGGTTCCGATTCAGTGTGAATACTATGCATTGGAGGGATTGAGCCAGCTTATTTATACAATCAATCTTGTAAAAGATCGATTGAATCCAAAACTTACGATTAATGGTGTTGTATTTACGATGTATGATGGAAGAACAAATTTGTCCATGCAGGTAATTGAAAATGTACGAAATAATTTGAATCAGACAATTTACGATACAATTATTCCGAGAGGTGTTCGTCTGGCAGAAGCACCAAGTCACGGACTTCCGATTACACAGTATGATAACCGCTCAACCGGAGCAAAGGCATATATGGCACTTGCAAAGGAAGTAATTGAAAGGAGTGCAAAATAATTATGGCAGTCAAGAGAACAGGTTTGGGTAAAGGACTGGATTCCATGATTCCTCCGAAAGCAACGCAAAGAGCTGTAAAAGAGGACAAGAATACGGTTTCAAAAACCGGAGAAACAATTTTGAAAATTAATGAAGTGGAGCCAAACAAAAAGCAGCCGCGTAAATTCTTTAATGAAGAAGCGTTACAGGAATTAAGTGATTCCATTAAGCAGCACGGAATTGTTCAGCCATTGGTAGTAGCAAAGAAAGATGATTATTTTGAAATTATTGCCGGTGAGAGAAGATGGCGTGCGGCAAAATTAGCGGGATTAAAGGAAGTTCCGGTTGTTATTAAAGATTATTCACCGCAGGAAATTATGGAAGTCGCGCTGATTGAAAATATTCAGCGTGAGGACTTGAAT
>ENA-OYXD01001588-OYXD01001588.1-human-gut-metagenome-genome-assembly--contig:-NODE-1588-length-10183-cov-3.609103_pt1 | contig 10183 bp, 7 predicted proteins | sample MGYA00244818_ERZ653412 | MGnify/ENA primary metagenome ERZ653412 (study PRJEB26926, sample SAMN06165146) | human gut metagenome | biome: ENVO:00009003; feature: ENVO:2100002; material: ENVO:00002003...
CTGATGGGGGGCGTTCACATCGTTTTTTGTCCTTGTAGGACTTGGTGCTGTAGCGAAGGTTGACCGTGTGCCCAAGGTAGACCATGTTCTGAAGCATATCCGCCACCATGTCGCCAGTCCAGTTGTAGGGCCGCTCTGCATTCAGCCCGGAATGGGATGTGCCGAATTTCGTATAGGCGTACATGGATGGACTGTAGATGCATTCTTTCTTGAGCTGCTTTGCAATCTGGGCTGGTCCCATTCCGCCGGCGCACATGGCGAAGATGCGTTTGACGACAGCCGCCGCCTCCTCATCCACCAACAGAGGAGAGTCCTTGGTTGCACCCTTGCGGTAGCCGTAAGGAGCTCGTGTCCCCACCCGGATTCCCCGCTGTGCCTTGGCGTTCACTACATTCCGCACCTTGCGGCTGCAGTCCCGCACGTGCCACTCATTGAACAAATTCTTGAAAGGCATCAGCTCGTTGCTGTTTTCATACTTGGTGTCAACATTGTCGTTGACAGCGATGTAGCGCACATCATTGGAAGGGAATATCTCCTCGATATAAAGACCGGTGTGCAGTTGGTTTCTTCCAAGGCGGGAAAGATCCTTTGTGATGATGACGGCGATGTCGCCGTTGCTCATGTCATCCATCATCTGTTCAAAGGCTGGGCGATTGAAATTCGCGCCGGAATAGCCATCGTCCACATAAAATCTGGTGTTCTGGAACCCATTCTCATCGGCGTACTTTTGCAGGATAAGTTTTTGGTTCTGGATACTGTTGGAGTCGCCCTCCAGATTATCATCTCGGGACAGACGGCAATAGAGCGCCGTGATCTTTTGGTTTGGCTGTAACATATTGACCTCCTTCATAAAATGCCAAACCGATTGAGAGATTGCAACCATACAATACCCTCAATCGGTTTGTTTGTCTATGCGAACCTGTTTTTCAGGCGGAAATATTTTTTGCGTCCTGCTCCAGGTCGATGACCTGTTTCATAAGATCGACCGTAGATTGCGTTCCTCCGAAACTGAATTCCGCGAACACAATGTACTCTCTGCCGCATACATGCTGTCGGCGGCTTTTTATAATCTTGCCGTCCCTTTCTTCCACTGCGGTATCCCGCACTGCCTTGGCAGAGGGAATATCCTCATCTCCATGCTTTTCTTCACTGTAGGAGCGGGGACGCTCATTGTATTTGAATTTATACGCCATATCGTTCCTTTCCCCTGACGCTACAGTCAGGCAACAAAAATAGCAGACCGTTACATGGTCTGCTGCTGTGTTTGTTCTGCCTGCTGATCTTCGGTCCACTGCTGTTCTGTAGATGATTGCTCATCCTGTGTGAGCACCATGGCTACGCCGGCCACCAGTCCGATGACAGCGCCGATATTTTTGGCTTCCTGTTCTGCCTGGATACGGCGGTAACGTTCCTCGACATCTTCGTTACCATCATCCAGTAACGCTCCAGTTACCGCCAGACCATACAGTCCAGCGTGGAGCGGCTTCATAGAAACAGGTTGCGGATGTTGCTGACCACTGTCGCTGTGCCATACCCCATCCCCAGCAGTGCCGCCACGATGAGCAGTACCAGTACGATCCATTTGGCCACTACGATCAGGTCGAAGTCCGGAAGCCAGTCCAGCCATTTGCAGGAATGCTTTTCTTTCTTCTTCCCAGCCTGTTCCAGCAGAGTGGTCATCTCCGTCAACGATTTCTGGATCTCCGCCATGCTGTTCTGCACCGCTGTCAGGTCTGTGTGTGATCTCAGGTTCGGAAGATACTCCCGCATTCCACGCACTTCCCACCCGATGGATTCTGTCTTCTGTGTCAGCATCGTCAGAGCCTCCGGCAGCGGACACTGGATGACAATGGGCGTGATCGGTGAACTCGACTCCCGCGCTATCGGCTGCGGTGAAGGCTCGGGCCGGTTCAGGGCCATGAGCTCGTCCATAGATAATTTCTTCTCTGATCCTGAATTCATATTCCATGTTCTCCTTTAGATATTTGTCACCGAACAGCAAACGGTCCCGACACTGCCAGCCACTCGGCGTGGTATAGGTGATATTCTTTCGGGACTTTTCCCAGCGAACCTTGTAGCCCTCGCTCTCCATCAGCGCAATGAACTCCTCGCGGTTGGAAGCGTGGCGCATACAGTCATTGATGATATTCATGAGCTGCAGCTTCTTGCTCTGACCACGGGCCGCCGTGTGATACTCTCCGATGGTCATAGTCTTTGTTTTCTGCTTTTGTTCCCTGGGTTGAAATACAGGAAGTGAAAACTCCTTGCAGACCATGTCGTTGCGTTGCCGCAGTTCCTGGAGCTGCTCCTTTGCGATATGCAGTTTCCGTCCGGTATCGAAATTGACCGAGTTGATGAGGAAGTGGGAATGGATGTGCTCACGGTCTGTGTGGGTGCAGACCAGAACTTCGTATCCCTCATAGTACTCGGCCAGCTTCAGCGCGGCCGCGTGAGCGGTGACCGGGTCGACTGCTTCGCCTTTCGGGAAGCTCTGTACCATGTGATAGAACAGTACACCGTCCGTCTTGTGGTAGAGCCGCTTGGTGGTCATGAAATCCGCGTAGACAGATTCCAGCTGACAGTTGATACCTGTGACCAACTGCTGCCCCTCGAACTCGGTCTTTTTATCCTGCATGGTATACCGCATCACGGCGCTCATGCATCCGGTGGTCTGGCCCCGCTTGTAGTTTGTGAAGCTGATGATAGCCATAGCTTACCAGCGCTTTCGTTCAAGGATCATCCGAACGGCACCGCAGAGTTCAGAGAACGCCCGACATACGCTTTCCAGATCGATCACGGTCACTCGTCCCATGTGCGCCAGGGTGACGAGCTGGTTCAGATTTCTGCCGATGGACTTCAGCTCCTTCAGCACTTCTTTCAGGCCGTCGATGACCACCACCTGCTTTCCCAGGCAGCAGGCAGTGACGTAGTCGCTCATGGACATCCCGGACTGCTTCGCCAACTCCTTGATGGCCTCCCGGTCTGTGGACGCCATGCGGGTGCTGAATTTAACATCTTTTTTCATGTCGTTTCCTCCAAATCGTAGATAAAGTGGGTCCGGGCTTCTGCCCGGAATTCATGCGGAAGTCGGGCAGCGGCGTTGCCGCAAACCAGACAAACGCGATGCTGGCCACCTCCAAGGAGGTGATTTCCCTGCACCGAACACCCGCGCTCCGCTTTCGGCCACAAATGGCCACAAACGGCGTTTCTTTTTCCCTGCGGGTGTTTACTCGCCATGCCCGGCAATCTCCCGCAAATCGCCGCACAGCGCCCCAACAGGGTCAACAGGGGCGACCACAGGTACACCCTGGGCATCGTCACTTTCGGCACGGCGCAGCTCGATGAGCCGCTTCCCGTTGCTGCGGCGCACCATACCGGAAATTCCGATTTTGCTTAGCGCGTCAAGGTTTTGCAGGATCAGGCGGGACACTTTCTTAGGCGAGATACGCTCCATACCGACAGGGTCGATTTTTTCAGACAGCTCTGTGGGAGTGCCGATAAATTTCGTACGGTCGCGCATCAGTTCAGAGACCAGATAGGTGATCCGGTCGCCCAGTAGCTCCGGCTGCGTTCTGCTGTCTGCTACCATCTCCCACACGTTTTCAACGTTGCGTTCCAGAGACAACTCCCGGTATTCAATGTCACGACCGATGCAGGAGAGCTTCGCCTTACCGCTGCCGCGCCGATCTTCCACCAGAGTAAAACTGGAATCCACCGCCCCGCTGATGGCTGTCGTACCGGAGATGCGGTTGAACACATCATCGGCAGTTTCCTTTCGCAGATGATGGATCAGCAGGATGGCGATGCCGTGCTTGTCCGCCAGCCGCTTCAGCACGGACAGGTCCCGGTAGTCATTGGCGTAGGTGGCATCGTGGACGGGGCGGACCATCTGCAGCGTATCGACGAGGACCAGAACAGTATCCGGGTGAGCTACGAGGAAGCCCTCCACCTGCTCCTCCAGCCCCTGGCCGATGGGAGCGCACTCCGTACAGAAATGGACGCTGTCCGGCGCGTCCTCTGTGATCTCGAAGAGGCGGTTCTGGATGCGAAGGACGGAGTCCTCCAGGCAGAGATAGAGGGTGGTGCCCTGCTTCACGCTCATTCCCCAGACCGGTTCTCCCTTGGCCACCGTCACCGCCAGCCACAGGGCCAGCCAGGACTTGCCCACCTTGGGTGAACCCGCCAGGATATGCAGACCCTGAGAGATCAGCGTGTCCACCACAAAATTGGGCGGCTCCAGCGGACGGTCCATCAGCGTCCTACCGTCCACCGTGACCAGAGGACGGTCCATTTTGTTGCTCATAGTCAGTACCTCCAATTCAAAATATCTGAATACAAAAATCTCCCACCTCGAAAGAAGTGGGAGTAGTATTCTTTTAGAGGAGCAGTGCCCACAGGACTTTTGAGCATCCCCTTGCCCCTCTGCTTGTATTGTGGTGGAAAAGATGGTATCCTGATAAAAAGCATGGACAGATTAAAAATCAAGTAGGACAAATTATTGCAGAGGAGGGGGCCAGCGGAAATGGAGGGGAGCATCATATTCTATACCTACGGCAGCACCTTGGAGCTGAACGGGCAGCAGTTTGAGGCAGGCAGGCTGACCGAAGATCTGCTGAATCTATCACCGGATGACTACCACCCTCTGCACGAACGGATGGTGCGCATCCGTACCCTTATGGACATCTACGAGTATGTCCGCAAGAGTGAACTTTGGTGGAAACTGAATGATGAGATGGAGCAGCTCTCTGTCAGGAACTTCGCCGATATACTGTGTTCCGCTTGCTACCGGACGATTGCTATGACGCTTTCTTTTCGGTGATACGGGAGATCACAGGACAGTTCAGCTTGTTTCCTCCCGAGGAGCACAGCCTTTCAGAGGATGATCAGACAAAACTTCTCAGCGCCTCAGCGGAAGAATTCTTCCAGAGCGATGATGGGGACAGCGATCCTGAAATCTCCTTGGGACTGCTGGATCTGTTTCGTCGCAGAGAGGGCAGCGAGGAAAAGGGCGAGTTGTTTTATTACGAGATGTTTCGCCTCCTGGGAGCGTGCGAAGATACCTGGAGTGCCTACAAGAAATACATCGACCGCTACATGATGTATCTTCACGACATCCGTGCCTTTGTTCCTACCATCCGGAATTTCATCAAGTTTATCCTCTCCACACTCACGACCAATGGGCCGGAAAGTTATGCGGCAGCGCTCTATGGTTTCTATAACGATGATCGCACCGCAGAGAAGCTGATCGTCAACCCCATCACTTACCACGGGGACTGCTACAGGAGACACGATGAATATATGCTCTCCTATGTCCCGCGGGAGCTGCCGGACGGCTCCATGGCCATCTGTCAGGAGCATGTGACGGACAGCTTACAGGCGCTGATGAAGGCAGACTATATGCTGGCCCTGAATAGCGGACACAACATCCGCCGCTGCATCATCTGCGGGAAATACTTCATGCTGAAGAGCGGCGTCCACGCTTTGTACTGCGAAGGGGCCTGTCCCCATGCTCCTGGCTACACCTGTCGGCAATTTGGCACGGTGGAAGTTCAAAAGGAACTGGCAAAGAACAACCCTAAGGTGAAGGCCAAGCTGACTGCCTTTTCCAGGATCACGAAGGATATGCAGCGGGGAGCTATCTCTCAGGAGGATGCCAGAAGAGCCAAGGATCATGTGCGAGACCGGCTCTACGATGCGCTGCGCAGCCCGGATATCTCTGTTGAGGAGTTTTCTGAACAAATATCTACTGCGCAAGTGTATGAATATTGCCGCATCACCAGAGTGAGCAAGCCCCGAGGGCGTCCACCGAAAGCAAAGGCGGGTGGGACCCATGACCAATGAGGAACTGGTCCGCCGATATTACGGCGGTGATGAGCGCGCGCTGGAGGAGTTGTACCGCAGGAATCTCGGGCTGATCCGGCGCATCGCCCGGGAGACTGCCAGAGAGTTCAACTGTCTGCATATGGACAGGGAAAGACCGGGAGAGTTGTCCGGCTATACGAAAACGATTCTGGAGGATCTTTGCGGCGAGGGTGCGTTGGAATTTCTGACACGGGTCCAGAGCAGAGAATACGATGAGAGCCGTGCTGTGCTTGCCACCTACCTGTACCCACATCTGAAAGGCCGGATGACCCGTTGGCTGGAGCAACATATCGGAAATCTTTCTCTGAGCAAGCACGAGATGGATGCTGTCCGGCAGGCACAAAGGCTATATCATTCAGGTCAGTTCAGCATCGAAGAGATCGCGGAGAAAATGGATGTCCTTCTGGAACAGGCTGTCAAGCACATCCGTTACAACACCCATTTTGTTGGTGTCAATGATCTTATCCCTGGGAGCTATGACGGTGATCCCTTTGAGCGGCTGATGCCTGGGAATCTCTCTGTTTCTGCGGAGCAGGTCGTGTATCGAAAAGTCTGCATTGAGCTGCTGCAGGAACTATTTGATGCTCTCCCGAAGAAGGACAGGGACATCCTCGGAAAATTCTACGGCGTATTCGGATTTGAAAAAACTTCGCTGAAGGAAATCGGCATGTACCACATGATGAAGGAGTCCGCCGTGGAAAAGGCAAAGGAGCGTGCTGTCACAAAGCTGAAAAAAGCCTATCCGGGTAGCAGGCTGCAGATCTGGAGGAATGTTCATCGTATGATACGCAGACCGATCCTGCCAGCGAAGGATGACAGAGCACTGCGGCGCAGCTTCACGGCTTCGACCCTACGAAATCAGGAGTCTGGAAGATCGTAGTTTCGATACAGTCTGGTGAGAATTTTGCGCAGACAGGAGACCGCAACAGTCCCCTTTAGGACATGTTTAGGAAAAATCAAGAGTCATACTCGCTTTTTTATACGTTCCGTGCTATAATGCAGAAAAACACGAAAGGCCGGCAACTATGGCTACACATATTTTAGTCGTCGATGACGAGACTGCGATCGCAGATCTGGTGGAGGTCTATCTGAAAAACGAAGGCTTCACCATCCACAAATTCTATAATGCCTCCGACGCCCTGGCTTGTGTGCGGACGACACGCTTGAATCTGGCGGTGCTGGATGTGATGCTGCCGGACATGGACGGCTTTACCCTCTGCCAGCGCATCCGGGAGGACCACCTGTTCCCCATCATCATGCTCACCGCAAAGGTGGAGGATATGGACAAGATCATGGGGCTGACCTTGGGAGCGGACGACTACATCACCAAGCCCTTCAATCCTCTGGAACTGGTGGCCCGGGTCAAGACTCAGCTGCGCCGCTACACCCGGTACAACCCCAGGGAGGGGACAGTCCAGGAGGTCACCGAATACGACTTTCGAGGCCTTCAGATCTCCAAGGCCACTCACAAGTGCGTCCTGTTCGGCGAGGAACTGGCCCTGACGCCCTTGGAATTCTCCATTCTCTGGTATCTATGTGAGCACCGGGGGAATGTGGTGTCCAGCGAGGAACTGTTTGAACATGTTTGGGGCGAGGCGTTTATGGACAGCAACAACACCGTCATGAGTCACATCGCCCGGCTACGGGAAAAGATGCACGAGCCCAGCCGAAAGCCCAAATTCATCAAGACCGTTTGGGGGGTGGGGTACACCATTGAGTAAGAAAGGAAATACCCGCAGCCGCCGGAGATCTTTGCGCATCTGGGGCGGCTACCTGCTGGTCCTCATGGCTTGGGTGGTCGCAGTGATGGCCTTGGCATTCCTGGGCTTCATCATCTGCGCCAGCATCACCTGGCAGCCCTCGCCGCTCTACGACTTCCTGAATTGGGTTCGAGACTACATCGTTCTGGTCTGCATCGTCACAGTGCTGGCGGGCTGGGTGGTCATCAGCTTCTATTTTATCTCCAAGCCCATCAAGCAGCTGGACGTGGTGGCCAATGCGGCAGAGCAATTATCCCGCCCCAGTGAGGAGCCCATCCAGCTGCCGGATTCCCTGGAGGACATCTCCATCCAGCTGAATCTGGCCCGGGAGCAGGCTCTCCGGGACGCCCGGGCAGCCCGGGAGGCAGAACAGCGGAAAAACGACCTAATCGTCTATCTGGCCCACGACCTGAAAACGCCCCTGACCAGCGTCATCGGCTACCTGACCCTCCTGCGGGATGAGCCTCAGATCTCCCCGGAGATCCGGGCCAGGTACACCGGCATCGCCCTGGAGAAGGCGGAGCGGCTGGAGGACCTCATCAACGAGTTCTTCGACATCACCCGCTTCAACCTCTCTCGCCTGGAGCTGGAGCGGCAGAGCGTGGACCTGACGCGGATGCTGGAGCAGGTCGCCAGCGAATTCCGCCCCATTTTCGCAGAATCGGGGCTGTCATGCAGCCTGGATCTGCCGCCCAAGCTGCACTATTCCTGTGACCCGGATAAGCTGGCAAGGGTCTTTGATAATCTCCTGCGCAACGCGTCTTATTATAGCCTGCCGGACAGCACGGTGGAAATTGCCGGACGGATAGAGGCCGGGAAAATCGTACTCACCTTCTCCAATGCGGGAAAGAACATCCCCCAGGAGAAATTGGACCGGATCTTTGAACAGTTCTTCCGTCTGGACAGCTCCCGCGCCACCCGGACAGGTGGTGCGGGCCTTGGCTTAGCCATCGCCAAGGAGATCGTGGAGCTCCACGGCGGGACCATTCGGGCGGACAGCACCGAGGATCGGATCACCTTCACCATCTGTCTTCCGTCAGACCATTCAGAAGCGCCGTAAGAAAATCACAAGAATTTCGCAGAAAACTTGCAAGGCATCCGTTGGTAGATAGACAAGTATGAAACGCCTGGTTCTGGTACCATTTCAGTATCAGAACCAGGCGCTTTATTTTGATTAGGAGGTCTTATCCCATGAAAACCATTCTCGTTCTCTTCGGCGGATGCTCCACGGAGTACGAAGTTTCTCTCCATTCCGCCTATGCGGTGCTGTCCCACATGGACCCCGCCCGCTATACTCCTTTGGCTGTGGGCATCACACGGGAGGGGCAGTGGCTCTGCTATACCGGCGACCTCTCCCGGCTGGAGGACGGTACTTGGCAGCAGGCGGCAGACTGTATCCCCTGCACCCCGCTGGTGGAACGGGAGGCCCACGCTTTACTACTGCTGGACGGCTCCGGCCGCCGTCTCCTCTTTGACGCGGTATTCCCAGTCCTCCACGGCAAGAACGGCGAGGACGGTACGGTACAGGGACTCTTTGAACTGGCCGGGGTCCCGGTCATCGGCTGCGGGACATTGTCCAGCGCCTTGTGCATGGACAAGGACCGGGCCCACCAGCTGGCGGCCCTGGCCGGCATCCGGGTCCCCCGGAGCCACGTCTTTCATTCCAGCGATGATTTCAGCCGGATCGCCCAGGCAGCGGAGGAACTGGGATACCCGGTGTTTGTCAAGCCGGTCCGGGCCGGTTCCTCCTTCGGTATCACCAAAGTCTCCGGGCCGGAAGAGCTGCCCGCCGCCATGGAGGAGGCATTCCGCCACGACAGCGCCGTGATCCTGGAGGAGACGATCCCCGGCTTTGAGGTGGGCTGCTCCGTCATCGGCACCCGGACCCTGCGGGTGGGCGAGATCGACGGCAACAAGATCGGTTATCTGGAGTACACCGAGCAGGTCGATTACCTGACCGGCATCCAGCAGACGATGACCGGCAAGGACGCACTCAGCAGCGAAGAGCAGATGCAGGTGCAGAACTTCGCGTGGGACAACCTGCTCAACAAGTACGTGCTTGCACCCGGATTCGAGGATGCGGGTATTCTCGTGTCGGAGAACGAGCAGGTCGACATGGTCGACGGCAACTACATTTCGCCGGTGATCACGGGCACATTCGTCAATCCCAATACGGGGGTCTACGATCCCGCGATGCTGCGCAATTTCGTTTCGAACATGGATCAGGATCCTACCGGCAAAGCGGGTATGATCTGGAACTATATGAAGAACCAGATGGTCAAGCAGCGCCTCTTCACCAAATATGTGGGCCTGGTGAGCAAAGGCATCTATGTGACCGATTTGGAAGTGGAACAGGGCGTGAACAATGCCAACAGCCTCAGCAACATCGCTTACATCCTCAAGGAATACAGCCAGATTCCCGATTCGACGGTGACTGTGCCCGAGTCCGATGTGCGCAAATATTACAAGGAGCATGAACGCATGTTCCGCCAGAGCGCTTCGCGCGATATCGAATACGAGGTCTTCGACGTGCTGCCTTCGCAGGCCGATTATGCGGCTGT